>ULVE01027565.1_pt1 | contig 13513 bp, 9 predicted proteins | sample 1959161 | NCBI WGS metagenome assembly ULVE01 (sample SAMEA4835778, study PRJEB28245) | human gut metagenome | biome: gut microbiome; material: fecal sample | place: Denmark | collected 2008
CAACGGCTGTTCGAGACTTTCTTTACGACCAAGCCTACAGGACAGGGTACGGGATTGGGGATGTTTATCACCCGTAGCATCATTGAGGAAAAACATCACGGACGCATTGAGTTTGATTCTGAAGAAGGCCGGTTTACTACATTTTCATTAATAATACCGATTAAAGCATGAGAAAATGGGTTTTTGTATTCTTCCTGTTGTTAATGTCGTCTATAGTAAGAGCACAAGTCGAGAATAACTTTCGCCAGATTTATATGCAGGCTGAAGAAGAATATAATATAGGGCGTTTTGATGCCTCCATTCAATTGTTGGATGAAAATATGGCAAATTTTAGCGGAGCACTAAAAAACAGTGCTTATCGCCTGCTTTCGTTGTGCTATTTGGGCAAAGATTGTGTGCGGGATGCCGAACGATATGCTTCTCTTCTTTTGAAAGAAGATCCCTATTACAGTGCTTCCATTCACGACCCCTTGCGTTTTGCCGATATGGTCAGCCGTCTGAAACGCGGTGAAGAGGCTACGATTACCACCGCTTCACAACAGGCGGAATCCATAGAAGAAGCCCCTGTGCCCGTTACATTGATTACGGAAGAGATGATTAAAGCTTCAGGAGCAAGGACATTGGCGGATTTATTGGTCTTGTATGTGCCGGGAATGTCGTTTATAGAAGGTGCGGAAATGAATGTTGCTATGCATGGGGTATATTCATCGTCACAGGAAAAGATTTTAATCATGCTGGATGGTCATCGTTTGAATAGCCGGACTACTAATTCGGAGGCTCCTGATTATCGTATAAGTCTGGATAAAATAAAACAGATTGAAGTTTTGCGCGGACCGGCATCTTCATTGTATGGCAATGTGGCTTTGACGGCAGTGGTAAATATTATTACAAAAGCGGGTCGCGATGTTGATGGGGTGAAGCTGTCGGCGGGAATCGGAAACAATAATACGTATCGGGCGGATTTCTTGATGGGAAAGAGTGGTTTGGATACAGATTTTATGGCATGGGCTTCTGTTTATTCTTCACAAGGTGAAAAACGGACAATAGGGACTGGTGATGAGGAGTTTTATGGGAAAATATTAACTCCAGGATATGTGTATATTGATGGATATAATCATCAACCGGCTTATGATATCGGTGTTATTGCTCAATGGAATGAATTTAAATTTATGTTCAATACACAATATGCGAAAGAAGTGCCTGTCTATAATACAGTCCTTTATCCGAGTTTGTACAGTTATGACCGTTATAGGTCTGTGAATGGTTCTACGCCGGGACATGCACGGCAAGCTACACATTTTGATTTGTCCTATGAAAAGATGTGGAATGAAAAATGGTTTGGGAAGATAAGTCTTTTTTTAGATATGGAAAGTGGATCAAACTATGATGTAGGGGGAGACAGTATATTGCCTCCCGATAGGAATTTGCCTATTGATCCAGGTGAAGTAGTTGATCCGGGAGAAGTTGTTGATATGTGTGATTATGGTTTATATCAAGTGCAATCGTGGAATGATTATACGTATGGCGGTACTGTTCAAGCTAATTATAATTTTAAAGGAAATAATTACATCGGAACATTGCTTTTAGGGACTCAGCTTGAAAATTATGTAATGAAAGATAATGCAATGCTTATAGGGGATCATTTTGATCGAATTGTTGTGACTTATTCAGATAAAAACAGAGCACTTGCCTTGGGGAATGAGCTTAATTTTTCGGCTTTTGTTCAACTGAAAACATCTTTTGGAGAGAAATTCATTTTTAATGGAGGTATTCGATACGATTATAAACATCGTTATAATGGTAAGAAAGCGAATGACTTCTCTCCTCGTGTCGCTTTTATTTACAAGTTGAGCCAAAATATGAGTTTAAAGTTAGGATATTCACATTCTTTTGTAGACGCTCCTTTCTTGTATCGGGGAAGTACGATAAAAACTTATTCTGGAGGAAGTCGGTTAAATCCGGAACAGATGGATGCTGTCCAATTGACTTTTAATTATAGTGTTCCGGATTGTTTTTTGAAGTATGAAGCAAATGCATATTATAACCGTTTGACTGATATTATTTATTATGATGCAGAGAAATTGGACGATATGTATTCTAATGCAGGTAATATAAAAATCTGCGGTATAGAAAATTCATTATCTTATTTATATGGTCGTTCAATGGCTTTTATGAATTTTTCTTATCAATATGTATTGGGGTCTACCAATTATACGGCAAAGGGTTCTCATATTTATAATGTGCCTAACTTTATGTTGAACGCAATGTATAGATATCAGTTCCTAAAAACCTTGAAAAAGGGGAACGCTTATATCAGAATGAATACGTCTGTTTTATCTAAACAAAGATTTCCATTGGTTGATCCGTATATTTTCAAGGGAGAAGAACAGGTATATATGCCTGATAAAGAAATTGGTGCGCGTGCTATCATCAATTTGGGAGTTGATTATGTTTATAAAAGGGCATCTTTGTCTGCAACTGTTTACAATTTGTTGAATACGGATTATTATCAGGGCGGTAGCGGATACAGCATTCCGATTCCGCAACAATCATTGAATTTTTTAGTACGTCTTTCTTATCAATTTTGAAAGATGGAATTATTGGACTCATAATAATAAGTCGTAAAATTAAAGGTGTATTTATAGTTAAAAGGTTTGTGTATTTATCATGAATAGAATACGATTGAATTTTATTCAGCAACGGTTTTGGTTGGATTCTTTATTAAAATATCCTTCTTCAGAGTATAATGATACGAATTATACATTTGTAGTGCAAGGCAATGTGTCACTGTCTGATTTAAAAGAGGCATATCGTTTGGTAATGCTGGAATATCCACCTTATTATTCTACAATACAAGTAGAGAATGGGATACCCTATTTTCAATTTGAAGAAAAGTCTTTTCAGCTTCCTTTTGAACAGAAACAGGTGAGTCCTGGAGAAGATATTGGGAGAGTAGTTGCAGAATTGGTCAATAAACCTTTTGATTTACAAAAAGAATATCCTTGTCGGTTTTGTGCTATATTTCAGGAAAATAAATGGTATCTGGTGCATGTCTTTCATCATGTAGTGATGGATGGGATAACATTGGCTACATTTTTTGAACGGTTGTCTGTCGTCTATAATCAATTATTGTCAGGGTCTTATGTTTGTGAAAGACAAGTCGATTCTCTGTTAGATTTTAATCGGGCTTTCGATTCATTTTATCTTGCCAATAAAAGTTTGCATTTGGATTATTGGGAAAAATATGTAGAAGATGTTCCTTTGCATTTTACTATACCCAAAATACCTGTTGTTTTTGGCAAAGAAAGTGAAGACGTAACAGTTTCCTATGGATTTAAGTTAGGTACGGAGTTGCAAAAAAAATCTTTTTTATTTTGCAAATATTATGGGACAACTCCATTTCGATTGTATGCTGCAGTATGGGCTTTGACTTTACTTAAGTTGACAAATGTCAATAATTTTTTGTTGGATCATACATTGCATCTGCGTCCCATGGAATATGCTTCGTTATTGGGTACATTTGTCAATAATCTTCCTTTACATTTTAATTTTGAGAAAAGTGATGTGCCTTTTTTGGATATAATAAACGATTTGAATCGTTTTCGGGATGAGGAGCGAAAACATCAATGTGTGTTTTACAGTGATATTGTTCGTCAAGGGAATGCTGCTGTTTTTGATAGGCCATTATCTATCAATGTCGGAATCAATTATCCTGCAAAATATAAAACACTGGCATTGGATTTTTTTGGATGTAATGTGTTGTCTTCATATCATATAGACGTGCAATTATCAGCTGATTTGCTTCTTTCGATAGAAGACGATTCGGCTTTCAGCTGCAACATTCGGCATAATCCAAAATTATCGAAAGGGCTGGTGAAAAGTATGGCGGATACGTTTGGCGAAATTATGCGGCAAGTGATGGCTTATCCTGAAATTCAGTTGAAAGATATACATTTGGTTTCGGCACATAAGCAAGCTGAACTTTTGAATAAAGAAGAAAAAGCTTTGGAAGAAAGGGCAATTTCCAAAACATTCTTAGTTGATTTTGGCCGGTCTGTCCAACGTTTTCCTCATCATATCGCTGTGGAGTGTAATGAAACGAAGATTACCTATGGCGAGTTGGATAGACTGAGCGACCGCGTTGCAATGGCTTTAATAGGAAGAAATCTTTCGCATGCATATATTGGTTTGTCTATGCCTAAAAAGATAGAAATGATAATTGCTATTTTGGGTATTTTGAAATCGGGCAATATTTATGTTCCCATTGATTATAATTATCCTTTAGAACGGATTCATTTTATTGTTAAGGATTGTCAAGTAGCTACAGTATTAACGAGTAAGGAAACAGAAGTTGGGCTTTCCTCGTTAGATACTTGTTTTATAGAAGATTTTATAAATGATAGTGTAACGGATAGGGTATTGCCTCAAGTCCAGTATACCGATGAAGCTTATGTGATTTATACTTCCGGAACGACAGGACTGCCTAAAGGTACTCCCATTAAATATTCTATGCTGAATCAGACAATCGCGACGAATGTCGAAATACAGAAAATGCATGAGAATTCTCGGATGATGCAATTCGCTAATATCGCTTTTGATGCTTCTATTGTAGAGATATTTCCAGCATTAGCCGTTGGGGCAACGTTGGTGCTGCCTCAGGAAATGGAAAGGAAAGACCCGGCACTGCTTCTTTCATTCTTGAAGAAACAAAAGATAACTGTTGCTAATATACCTCCGTCACTTCTTTCCATATTGCCTCATGAATTATTGCCACAGTTGGTTACTATAGTAATAGGAGGTGATTCCGCGAATCCTGACGCAATACAATACTGGAGTGCTAATCGTCTGTTTATAAATGCTTATGGCCCAACCGAAAACTGTGTGGATGCAACACATGCAATTCTTCATCCGGATTCTTATCCTAATGATATAGGGACGAGTGTGCCAGGCACTACCTGTTATGTCCTGGATAAGTATTTGCATTTAATGCCGGATTATACAATCGGTGAACTTTATATAGGTGGTGTAAAATTAACCGAGGGCTATCTTAATCGTCCGGAATTGAATGCTGGAAAGTTCATTCCGAATCCTTTTGTTTCGGATGACGATAAGGCTAAAGGCGTCAACCTGCGTTTGTATAAGACCGGGGATTTGGTTATGCGCCGTTCTGATGGGCATCTTATTTTTATAGGACGTTCGGATTTTCAGGTAAAGCTCAATGGTTACCGTATTGAATTAGGAGATATTGAATCTAAGATTTTTGAGTTTGGGAATATTGTACAGAATACGGTAGTCATAGTATACGAACAAAGTGGACAGAAACGTTTAGTAGCATACGTTCAGACTCAAGCTGCGGAAGATTTTCCCATTAATGGGCTAAAGGATTATTTACATAAGCAACTGCCTAAGTATATGATTCCAGCAGTGATTATCCCTTTAAAAGAATTTCCTTATAATACCAGTGGGAAAATTGATCGGAAACAATTGCCGAAACCAGTTATTCAGCAGGAAAAGCGAGAGGTGGATATGCCTGTTACTAAAACAGAACAGGAACTTGCTGCATTGTGGCGTACTGTATTGCCGGAACAGCTTATTGGGCGAGAAGACAATTTTATGTCTTTAGGAGGAGATTCTATGGCTGTCATTCAATTGTCATTTCGTATGCAAGAGTTGTTCGATGTCCAGGTAAAGGCTTCCGATATTTACCAGCATCCGATGTTGAAAGATTTAGCCGGCTTTATAGACGGGTTGTTGGCATTGGATGAAACGGAAGAAGAAAATGCCTTGGAAGTCCATCCGATGGATGTTGTTCCTTTGCCGCCGAATCAGTTTAGTTTATGGTTGGAGTGCATGAAATTGGATGAGATGAAAGACGCTTACAATCTGCCTTGTATGTTCGAATGTCCTGTTACGTTACGGCTGGAGGTCTTTGAGGAGGCTTTGAACAGATTGGTTGAGGTGCAAGATGCTTTCCGGATATTTTTTCCTGTCGGTAAGGATGGGAAACCTTATTTGCAGGTGGCTGAATACATACCATTTCATGTAACAGTTTGTGAAATTCCGGAATCTGAACTGGCTGAAAATTTGAATAGGGACATGAAAATCTCATTTGATTTAACTCGTGCTCCTTTGTTTCATTGCGTGCTTTATAAGGTTGGAAATCGGAAATACGTTTGCTCATTGGTAATGCATCATCTGATATCCGACGGGTGGTCTGCCCAATGGATACAGGCTGTATTGCTGAAGGCGGTTACCGGTGGACAGGTGGACTGGAATGGCTTGCATGGCAGTTATTTGGCGTATGCCAAGGATGCCCATGTTTTGGCTCAGACAAAAGGGTACCATAATCGTTTGGCGTACTGGAATCATTATTTGTCGGGGGTGTCCGAATTGAATTTGTCACAACAGTCACAAGGGAAATCCGGGGAAATGGCGGGCGGCAGTTATGTATGCCCGATACCGCCGGCATTGAGTGATAAGGTTTCCGCTTTTTGCCGTTATCATGCGTGCACTCCTTTTGTCTTTTATTGTTCTGTTTATTTAATGTTGCTTGCGCGTGTATCTAAGCAAACCGAATTTGCTATTGGTTTTCCCTATTTAGGGCGCGAGCGCAGTTCTTATACTCAGGTTGTCGGTTATTTTGTCCATACCTTGCCTCTTCGGTATCGGAAGGAATATAGCCAGTTGTCTTTTATCCGGTATGTGAAAGAACTGCAAAATGTTGTGATTGCTTCAGAAGAAAATGCGGTATCATTGGATAAAATGATAGAGATAGCACGTTCTGGTGCCACGACAGACAGGGACGTTCGTTTAATCAATGCCATGTTTGCGTTGGAAGAAAAAGTATTGTTTAATGATTATCTGGAATGGGAAAGGTCGGCTTTTGATTTGTCCTGGACGATATTGGCGGAAGACGATAAAGCCGTTTCTTGTGAAATAGAATATAAGTATGCGGCATTCTCAGCTAAAGGAATAGCGGTTTTGGCCGGTGCTTATTTAACTCTGTTGGATGCTGTCGTCCGGCAATCAGACCAAGTGTTGACTGCTTATTCATTGGCCTCGGATGAGCATTGCCAATCACAGGTGCGTCTTAATTCCCTGACGGAAAATATAGATATATGCCCACCTCCCTTTTTGGATTGTTTTGCGTCGGTGGTACGCGCTAATCCTGTACATACGGCTATTATATATAAAGGAAAAGAGATGACTTATCAGGAGTTGGATGTACAGTCGGAGCGGGTGATGCTATTTATTCGTTCTTCCGGGATACCGTTGGCTTCCGGTATAGCTGTAAGCATGAAGGCATCGATAGAGTATATCGTTACTCTTATCGGTGTGCTAAAGGCTGGTTGCTATTATGTGCCGATTGACGTGGATATGCCAGAGGAACGGCGGAAGTTTATTTTGCAGGATGCGGCTTGCCGTATGCTTTTTACGGAGGAGAATTATCCCTGTGGTGAAAAGATAAATGGAGCAGATGACGCGGTGGGGTTACCGGATTGCGCATATGTAATTTATACATCTGGAACGACAGGACAGCCTAAAGGAGTCCCTATAAAGAAGCAGTCATTGGCTCATTTAATAAAGGCGGAGCACGTCAGTTTTTGTCTGACTGAAAACAGTCGTGTCCTATTGTTTTCGAGCATAAGTTTCGATGCGTCTATAACAGAGATATTTACGACTTTATCTGTCGGAGCGGTATTGGTGATAGCTTCAGAAGAACAGAAAAAAGATCCTGTATTATTGGCTGATTTGCTGGATAAGCAACATATATCTTGCGCTACTATTCCCCCGGCTTTGTTGCCCATCATTCCTCAGCGGGATTTTCCGGATTTAAAGACGTTGATTGTCGGAGGGGAATCGACTCCTATGCTGACTCTCCGGCATTGGCGTGAAGGCCGCACGTTGATTAATGCATACGGTCCTACCGAAAATACGGTAGATACTACCCTGTGTGTGGTAGGTGATGATTTCGAGTACAATGATATTGGTACTCCGTTGCCGGGCGTTTCTTGCTATGTACTCGATGAATATCACCATATCGTGCCAGATGGTATGGTTGGCGAATTATACATCGGCGGTGTACAGTTGACCGAAGGCTACTTGAACCGTCCCGGACTGAACCTGGAGAAATTTATCGAAAATCCGTATGTTACCCCGGAAGATAAGGCGAAAGGGGTGAATACCCGGTTATACAAGAGTGGAGATTGGGTGAGACGTCGTCCCGACGGACATTTGATATTTATGGGTCGGGTGGATAACCAGGTGAAGCTGCGCGGATTCCGTATAGAATTGTCCGAAATAGAAACCTTGCTGCAGCAGTGTGAAGGAGTGGGACATGCGTTGGTTGAGGTCCGGAAGGCAGATGCCCAGGATGAACTGGTTGCCTTCGTGCAGCCCGATAAACAAATGCGGATAGATGTGGCAAGCCTGCAGGCTGCGTTGCGTGGTAAGTTGCCTGCCTATATGATTCCTTCCAAATGGGCGGTTGTAGAGGAATTCCCGCTTACGATAAGCGGCAAGATAGACCATCGGCGGTTGCCCGAACCCGATGTTGTGGTGAAGCGTGAGGTTGTCGGGGCGGATACAGAGGATGAGCAAACATTGCTGGCAATAGCAGAAGAGGTGATTGGTTCGAAAGGCATCGGAGTAGAAACCGATTTGTTGGATGAAGCGGGAATGACTTCCATGCAAGTAATGGAGTTCATCGGTAAAATAATCACCACTACCGATTGGCGCATCACTGTTTCTTCGGTGTATAAAGACCGTACGATACGCAAATTGTTGCACGATACGGAAGGCAAGTCTTATTTTTGGTTTGAGGGTTATGATGAGCGGAAGCCGATATTGGTATTTATAACGGGATTCCCTGCCGTATCGCCTTTCTACGACACGCTTTTGCAATTCTTTGCCCGCAGTTTCTCGGTGTTTGTGTTCGAATCCTATTATGATTTCTTTGTCGGGAAAGATACGGTGTCTTTGGATGCGTTGTTGCAATCGTATGAGGAGGCGTTGGAGAAAGTGTTGGGTGATAAGCCCATAGCAATGGTGACCGGTTATTGCACGGGTGCGGAGCTGGCTATTGCTTTGGCAAATAACCAGTGGCGGAAACATCCGGAAAGACTTCCGTATCCGGTATTGAATATGGAGGGGATTTACTTACGGCAGGAAACGGATGAAATACCGGATGTGATTACCGAGGCATCGTTGAGGGAACGTGTTCGCATCACAAACGATTTGTATAAAGGTTTTCCGGCTTTAGATTATGCCGGACCGATTGTGCATGTAATGGCTGGTAAACCATCAGACATGATTTATCTGGAAATGGGAAAAGAAACCGATGAAACACTGCTGGAGGAAATGCGCCAGATTCACGAAGCCAATCGCTTGGCATGGCGGAAACATTACCCCAATGCTCCTTATTATGAGTTGGATTGCAGCCACTGGACATTTTTTGAGGAAAAAAGTCTTGATGCGCTCCGTGAAATCATCCGGAAACATTGGAATGTGTAAACTTAAAAACTAAATCTTATGATACAGGACAAAACAATAACCGATATCCTGACGCGGGTTACCGTCAGGAAGTTTACCGACGAACCGGTCGGCGATGAAGATTTGCGCTTGTTGTTGCAGGCGGCTATGGCCGCACCCAGTTCCATGAATCTGCAGCCGTGGCATTTCATTGTGGTGCGCGATGAAACGGTGAAGCAATGTTTGAAAGACTGCTTGCCATACGCCAAGATGATAAACAAAGGTTGTACAGGCATTGTGGTATGCGGCGATGTTTCTCTTTATGAACATATCAATAAGGTAGATAAGGAAGACAACACGCTTTATTGGGTACAGGATTGTTAGGCGGCTTCCGAAAATCTGCTGTTGGCTGCCCATGCTATCGGATTGGGCGCTGTATGGACGGGCATTTATCCATTGGAAAGCCGTGTGAAGAAGTTGCGCGAGTTGCTGTCGATACCTGCTCATGTCGTGCCGTTGAACCTGATTTTGGTAGGACATCCGGTAAACATTCCTCTTCCTAAAAAGAAGTGGGATGAAAAGAAATTGCATTACGATAAATATTAAGAAGCTGTTTTGAATTTCTCCAAAAAGTTTTTCTTGGCTTGATGTATCCGTTTTCGTGTGTGCTTTGGGCGATTTTTTGGTCCTTTTCGCTCCTGTTCTTCGTCAGATAGCCCGCTATCTTCCTCATCACAGAAGCGAAAATGCCTCAAAAACTCATCCCAAATCATCGCACGATAAATTCAAAACAGCTTCTAAGAATATTGTTAGCCGGTAAGAATTGCGGGAAAAAGGAAATGGAATGCTTTTTTGAAAGTAATATATACTGTGTTGGCAGAAGTGTCATTAAAACATTGAATCTATGAAGTTACATCATGTGGGTTATACCGTTGCCGATATCCATGTTTCTGCAAAGCGGTTTGCGTTGTTGGGATATCAGGCGGGAGAAGTGCTTTACGAGGAAAGTTTGAGTGTAGAACTTTGTTATCTGACGAAAGAAGGGAGTGCCGTAATCGAACTGGTGCATCAGTTGCAAGCCGATTCGTTAGAGGCCCAGTTGCTTCGTGCGGGCGGTGTCATGCCTTATCATTTGGGTTATGAGGCAGAAGCTTTCGATGAGGCTTGCGAGAAATTAGAAGCTCAGGGATACAACCGGTTGTTCAGTCCCGTTCCTGTCGGGGTCTTGGGCGGGAAACGCATTTGTTACTTCCACCATCCGGACATCGGCTACGTTGAATTGATAGAAAAGTAGAAAAAAGAGGGTTATCCGTAAGCATTTGAACAAATGCACTTGGTGATGATGGTCGAGGGCATTCAGGAAAACCCGCAGCAGAGGCTCCGGCGGCTGAGGGCGGAACGCAAGGAATACCATGTATAACCTGTTTTTTGTTGAAAAAAACGATATTGAAATAGGAATATATTAAAAATAAGCTACTTATAAGCATTTCTCAAAAAACGAGGTAATGACTTGGAAACAGTCACAAATTCTGCAATATGCGGTAAATTTCTGTCAAACAACTCTTGTCTTAGCGCAAAGATAGTGAAAAGCAACCAAATTCTATTACCGTTTCCCATATTTCTTTTCAAATAATTCTGTATTCTTCTCTCCCCATGCAATCATAGCATCGATGATGGGAATAAGCGTCATCCCCAACGGAGTGATAGCATACTCCGAACGAGGAGGCAGTTCAGGGTAGATGGTCTTCGATACGAGCCCGTCCTCTACCAGTTCCTTCAGTTGCAAGTCGAGCACACGAGGCGTGGCTTCGGGAAATATCTTGTGCAATTCACTGGGACGCAGGGCACGGTGGCGCAGTTCGTCCAAGATGCATGACTTCCACTTGGAATCAATCAGGCTCATGGTCAGCCGCAAGGGACAGTCCAAATCTACGGGTATCTTTCTTTCGTACATGGTTTTATCTTTATTGAATGTTACGCCTGCAAAGGTAAGGATAATATATCGTAACGGGTATATACCGAATAATTTTTCAGTATATGAATAATTTTTCGGTACTTGTGCAAACTGGAGGAATCACCTACCTTTGCAGCATCAAAACAAGATAATCAATTAAACATTAGCATCATGAGAGCAAATATCGAAGAGTACAAGGCAGTGGAAGAAGCTGCCATGAAGTTTGTGAAAAGTGTGGCAGAAGGCAACAGCAAGTATGCCCGCGAATTGTTTATTGACGAAGCCGTCTTATTCGGCTACTTGGACGGGAAGCTGGAGCACGGCAGCATCGAGCAGTTCTACCACAATGTGGACACCGTAGGCGCAGGCGATGACTTCAAGGCACGCATCGACGTGGTGGACGTAGAAGAGACCCTCGCCGTGGTGCGCGTGCTGGAAGAGAAATGGGGAGGCCGTATCGACTTCACCGACTACCTGCTGCTGATGAAGATGGACGGCGAGTGGCGGTGCGTGGCGAAGGCGTACAATCAGAATTCGAATACCATTCAAAAGTAAGGAGGAAGCGTCATGAAGATAACAGTTATTACGGGAAGTCCACGCAAGCATGGCAACAGCTTTGCCATGACGGACGCATTTATCAGGGAAGCGGAGACACTCGGCCACACGGTGCGACGATTTGATGCCGCACTGATGAAGATAGGCGGTTGCCGTGCCTGCCAGACCTGCTTCAAGACGGGCAAGGCTTGTTCGTTCGACGACGATTTCAACCTTATCGCACCTGCCATTATGGAAGCCGATGCTGTTGTATTCACCATGCCAACCTACTGGTATTCCATCCCGGCACAGATAAAGGGTGTGATTGACCGCCTGTTTTCATTCGTGGTGGGCGGAAAGGATATCGCCGGAAAGAAATGCGGACTGATAGCCTGCTGCGAAGAAAACGACGTGACGGTAATGGACGGCATCCGTATGCCGCTGGAACGTTCTGCCGCTCTGCTGAAATGGGAGATGGCTGGCGAAGTGCTTATTACCGGAGTATTGAACGAAGGTGACATCAACAAGACGGACGGCTGCAAGCAAGCGGCTGAACTGGCGCATAAATTCTGAACGTATGAAGGTATTGTTGATTAATGGCAGCCCGAATCAAACGGGCTGCACCTATACCGCCCTGCACGAAGTGGAAACCACCTTGCAGGCAAACGGCATTGAGACGGAATTGCTGTATTTAGGCAAGAAGCCCATAGCGGGCTGCATCGCCTGTGGAGCCTGCATGAATACAGGACATTGTTTCCGCGACGACCTCGTGCAAGAGATACAGAAACGGCTGGATGAATTTGATGCCATCGTCATCGGTTCTCCGGTTTATTACAGTGCACCAACGGGGCAACTCGTTTCGTTCCTGAACCGCCTGTTCTTCGCCACGGAGAACCGCATGGCGGGCAAGCTCGGCGCATCAGTAGTATCGTGCCGCCGTGGTGGAGCCTCCGCCACCTTCGAGCAATTGAATCAATATTTCACTATTGCGAATATGCCTATCGTAGCATCGCAATACTGGAACTCGGTACACGGCTTCACACCCGACGATGTGCGCAAGGACAAGGAAGGCTTGCAGACCATGCGCATCTTGGGGCAAAATATGGCGTGGTTGCTAAAGTGCATTGAAAGCGGACGGAAGAACGGCGTTCGCAAGCCGGAATATGAACCGAGAATGCGGACGCACTTCATCCAAGACAAATATGAATAACCAAACTTAACAAGAAAACTTATAGATTTTTTCTATTAGGTAGCCGGATTTTTTCGTCTGTTTTCTACGGGCTTGACGATGCGCATCACGTCCTCCGGCTTGTAAAACACCTTGTGGTTGATTTGCGAATAAGCCAACGTGCCGTTGTCGCGCAGCGTCTGTAAGGTTCGCGGACTGATGTTAAGTTGTCGGCACACCTCTTGGTTGTCCATCCACGCATTCAATGACTTGCCTCCCTGCTTGGCGAGGATGGCATCCACCCGTTCCGTGAAACGGCTGAACTTCGCCGCCATTTCCTCAAAAGCCTCTTTCTGAAAAATCAATACTTCCATTGTCGATACTGT
>ULVE01040601.1_pt1 | contig 13503 bp, 11 predicted proteins | sample 1959161 | NCBI WGS metagenome assembly ULVE01 (sample SAMEA4835778, study PRJEB28245) | human gut metagenome | biome: gut microbiome; material: fecal sample | place: Denmark | collected 2008
GTGGTGTTGTACCATTAAACAGGCTGTAGGGGACATTGTTCCTGTGGCAGAATGTTTGGATGCTTTCGCCTTTCGGGTAGGTCTCACCCTTGTAACGGATGAAAAGCCTTCCAAAATCTTCACTGCTGTACATATCATTATAATTTCTTCCAACACCGTGGCGTATGTGGTCAATATCTTGCGAATCATATTGGAATGTCAATTCTTAATTTTTAACTTTTAAATCTTCATTATTCAGTCACAGCTTCACCGTTTTCACCTTTCCCGGTATGATTGTCAGCCTTGCCGTGCCGTTTTCGTTTATCTCCACATGGCTGTAGCGGGCTTCCACCACCACTTTCCCATCCAGCATGATGATGCCCCACTGATGGGGACAGGCTTCCACGGCGCAATAGTTGCCTACCGGACTTTTGATGTTCCTGTAAATGGGTGGTACGATTACACGCCCATCCAACTGCAGCCCCCATTTCAGTCCCGACTGGAACGGCACGGCGGCTTTCAGTCCGTCAAGCCGCTCCTTGCGCTTCCGCTCGTTGTTTTGCCGTTCTTCTTTCTTGCGTTCCGCCAACCGTCTTACGGCTTCGGCTTTCAAATGCGGTATTACCACGTCGAAATCCTCCTCCGCTGTCTTTGGGTGTTCGCTGGCAATGTACCGCTTCTCTTTTCCGCCATTCTCCACAAGGTAATACATCCCTGCATGGTCCTCAATGACGATGTCACCACCGGGCATCGTCCCGCAATAATGATACCAGGTGTCGTGGTCTCCGGCGAGCAGGCACACGCTGTCGTACCCCCACTTGGCATCGTACTCATCGACCTGTCTGCATCGGGGCGGTGAGTAATAGTCAATGATGAGTACGTAGTTCCCGTGGGATTGTATGTACTTCCAGCATTTGTACAGTTCCCGTGTGCGGCTGTAGTAGACGCCGTCCTCCTTCAGCAACTGCACGGCGCCGTACGCCAGCACATCGGGCTTCTTGGTGAACAGATGTCCGCTGTACAAGTCGATATACAGCTCATTGTTCCTGTTGTCCGTCACGGCAAGAAGCCTGTCATCCAGGAATTTGGCACCTTTATGACCGGCAAGGTCCATCACCATGTTCCCCTTTCCGTCCACCACGGCCAGGCGCATATCCGACCGTCTTACGATGGCAAGGTCCTCCTGGATGTCAAACACCCGCACGAATTGCGGCTTGCAGGCAATCACGCTTCCACGTTTCAGCCCGTACAACCCACTTGCCGCGTCTTTGTAGGCTTTCAGATGATCCTTGTCGTTTAAAATGGCGGATTCTTGGTCAAGGTACTCCATGAGGCCGTCGTGCGACACCACCAGTTCAAGTCCGTTGTCTGTCGATATAGGAATGGACTGCGCACGGTCACGAACAGCCATCCCGATGCGGTGGACGCTGCCTTTACCTGCAAGCCGTCCCTCGAACATCGCCTGCCAGTCACGGTAAGCTGTAGGCAGACCGAACAGGCGATAAAGCCCCACGTTGTCGATAATCATGCAGCTTTCCTTGCCATCTGTTTTTCGCAGTCCGCGCCCCACCTGTTGCAGGTATTTTGCGAGTGAAAGGGTAGGACGGGCTAATTGTATGAACTCCACGTCAGGGCAGTCAAACCCCTCGCTGAATACATCTACGTTCACCAGTACTTGTATCTTGCCTCCCTTGAAGTTCTCCACCAACTGCTTGCGCACTTTGGCGGGTGTCTTGCTGTCAATGGCAACGGCATTCATCCCGTGTTCCTTGTAATATTCCGCGATGTTCCGAGCGTGGCTGATGCTGATGGCGTAAACGATGCCTTTCTTTCCGTCGGCATATTGCCTAACACTTTCATATAGCCTTTCGATGCTCGGTCGTCTGTTCAGAACGTTGTCCATCTCCTTCACTTGGAAGTCCCCGTCCGCTCCACGTTTTTCCAGACTGTTTATCAACCGTTGGTCTTCGCTATTAGGACGTATTGACACATAGTCAAATGCGGAGAGCCACCCTTGCCGGATGAAGTCCGCAATGCTGTCAGAGGTTATCAGCGTGTCGAATAAGTCAGTGAATCCTTTCCCGTTCAACCTGCAAGGCGTGGCGGTCATGCCTAACTTTTTCGCATCGGGATAGCGCAGCCACAGTTCCTTGTAAGTTTCGGCAAGTGCATGATGCGCTTCGTCTATCACAATCAGGCTCGGATTATTGCCCCTCATGTCATCCCAATGCCTTGAGAGCCACTGGATGGACATCACCTTTACCCGTTCGTCACCTTTAGATATGCCATACCGTGCCACGGTTTCCTCTATCTGCTCCACAAGTTCACGGCGATGGGCGACAATCCAGACGCATTGGTCTTGTTGCTCTTTCAAATGGTCATAAATGACAGAAGCGAGCAAGTGGGTTTTACCTGTGCCTGTGGGCATCTGCACCATGATGTTGTTATGCCGTTTCCAAGATGACAAAATATGTTCCTTTATATGAGATTGGTAATCTCTTAACATATTCAGATAGCGTTATCTCTAGTCAACCACTATTATATAGGACGAATAATATTCAGCAGATTGTATTAAAATCAAAACCCATAGAAAAGAATTAAATGATAAAAGTATCATGTTTGAACAATTTTTCATAACATTCTTCACAAGCTTCAATTTCTTTCGGCAGAACAAATAATTTTTTGACCCTTTCATATCCTGCTTCTGCAAACCTGTCGTGCAATACGTCATCATTCATTAATTTATCTATTGCCTTGGCATAAGCGATAGAATCCCCATTCGATACTTCCAAACATGTTTTGTCTTTGATGGAAACCCAATTTACTCCACTACCTTCTATCGTAAAAGTAACAGCTGGTAATTTGCAATACATACCTTGGACTAAAGAGAGGCCAAACGCTTCATTCTTAGTAATACTTGGAAATGCAAGCACACGTGAACCGTATAAATAACATCTTAAATCGTCATCACTTATTTTGCCGATAAAATTAACCCTGCTTGAATTGCATGATGATTTCAACTTCTCGGTTAAAGGGCCATTTCCTGCTATTACGAATACGCAGTCAGAATTTACACACCTTTCAGCTTCCAACAAGTAAGACAATCCTTTATATTGGATATGCCTTCCAACAAAAAATACGATTGGTTTGTTGTTGTATTTTTCATGTATTTCCTTAATTTTGGCATCGTCTTGTGAGTGCTTAAAAAACAAATCTTCGTCAATTGCACTTTGTACAATATCTATCTTTTCCTTGAATGGCTGCAAAGGCTTTGAGTAGTCCCTATAATTTGGACTCGTCACCATTATTCTGTCGGCTCTTTTCAACAAGGCAGTCTCGACAGGTTTTATTAACGGATATATTTTTCTTTGGTTTATTATATCCATGTGCCAATGTATTACTAACTTAACCTTACGGGGAATCATAGTCAATAATACGGCGGCTGGGTATGGATTGGCCCAATGGAAATGGATTATATCTGGTTGGAACTCGTTGATTGCCCTTTTGAGGATTGGGAAATACGACAAAGACAAAGCTTGTCTGGCAATAGTTATCCGGCTTCCGCCCCGATAGATTTTCACTCCGTTTATTTCATCACATATATCCTCCTTGCCTTCGTTAAAGCAAACAACGGCAACATCATTTTTTTTAGAAAAGCTATCAACCAAATATTTACAAGTATTCTCAACTCCTCCAATATAAGGATAATAGTATTTTGAGATATGTAATATTTTCATTATTCAATGATTTTTTTTACAGAATTCAATAAGGCATAAGGCTCATTTTCTTTAACTTTTATCGAATTCTTTACCTCTGCATTCTCACCGGCTTTCATATCCCTGTCGCTATCCCCTATCATATAAGATTCGGAAAGATCGATGTTAAAGTCTTTTGCAGCCTGTAGCAATAATCCGGGTTTTGGCTTCCGACAATCACAATTACACTTGTATTCAGGCCTTTCACCGGGAAAACCTTTGTCTGTATGGTGAGGACAGACATATATTGCGTCTATAAAAGCACCCTTCTTGCCAAGCTCCGTCTCCATCTTCTCATGTACGGTTTGTAATTCTTCGAATGTGCAATCGCCACGAGCTATCACGGGTTGGTTGGTTACGACAATGGCAAGATAACCGCTTTTATTTATTGTCTTGATGGCTTCAGCGGCACCATCAATCAACTCGAATTGTTCTGGCTTCGTTATAAATCCGACCACCTTGTTTATCGTTCCGTCCCTGTCCAAAAAGATAGCCTTCTGTTTGTTCTTTAAGTTACGGGCATGAACCTTACCGCTTATGATATCGTTCTCAACCTCGTAATATCTTTCAGGAGTACCCATGTCCTTGATGTATTCAGGAGTGTCATAGGCAAATATCCTTCCGCTCTTTATGTTCGGTTTGAGGACATCACGGTCAAGGTCTATCTTATCGGGAGTTTCAGGATGGCGCGGAATAAAATTCTTTTTAGTTTCCTTTAAAAGCTCCGGAGAAATAATCTCTATTCCCGCATTGACACGGTTTTTATAATAAGTACGTTCATCCTCCTTAGCCATCCACCGTATTACCTTATGAGTATCTTCAGGCATACCTCCTTTTACTCTTGGAACTTCTATTTCTGTTACTAACAAGGAACTATCGAACGGATGGCCATTAGGATGAGCCATTAAACTTGCCCATGCCTTATGTGCTTTATGAAACTCTATGAAACGGTTGAAGTTCACATCCATTATCACGTCACCACAAAGCAACAAGAAATCATCTGCCAGTTGCGGCATCTTAAACAATGCTCCGGCTGTTCCTAACGGATGATCCTCTACAAAATATTCGATTTTTACGCCAAACTTATGACCATCACCGAAATAATCCTTTATTTTGTCACCTAAATACCCGATAACAAGAATAATATCCGTCAATCCACAAGCCTTCAGGTTCTCTATCTGGTACTCCAATATAGGTTTGCCACAAATGCTTATCATGGGTTTGGGCACGTCGTTCCTAACCGAGGCAATTCTTGTGCCTTTACCGCCAGCCATTATTACTGTCTTCATCGTATATTATATTTATCTTTCGTTAAAAGAACTTATCCTCCAGCATCAGGCATAAGCAATGGTAAACCGGAAGATGTAATTCCTGTATTTTGTACGTTTCCGTTTCAGGAACTTGGATGCAGACATCCGACATAACGGACAAATTGCTGTCCTTGCATCCTGTCAGGCCAATAACCTTCATCCCTTTAGCCTTGGCTACAGTAGCCGCATAAAGTACGTTTTTGCTGTTGCCCGATGTGGAAATTCCCATAAAAACATCACCTTTACAGCCAAAGCCATTAACTTGTTGGGCAAAGCATAACAAAGGTTCGCAATCGTTCATGTATGCTGTGGTAAGTGCAGGATGCCCGTCAAGAGCAATGGCAGGGAGAGCGCCTTGTAGATTCTCAGCCAATATCCTGCCAAGTTCCTCATTGGCACCAACCAATGCACTGCAATAATGATCGTCCAGTTTACGTGGCTTTTTAAAGCCTTTCATCAACTCACCGACAATGTGCTCCGAATCAGCGGCAGAACCGCCATTACCAGCCACAAGAAGTTTTCCGAGGTTACAGTATGAGCCCTCCAATACGCGGTAGGCTTCAATAATACTGTTTCGGCATACAGCCAATTGTGGATAACGCTCAATAAGTATATTCACATGTTGCAATACTTTTTCTTCCATAACCATGACATTATTTGTATTGTACATTCTTAATGCATTCGACATTATCCGTTGAATATATTTTCCAACCATGCGCTCCTCCGTCACTGAACTGGAATGGCATAATGAAACCGTTAAGTTTTTTCAAGGCTATCTCTACTTTTTTTTTACGGGTAGGTTCAACCACGAACATGATGAAGCCACCACCACCTGCTCCTGATACTTTCCCAGCTTTGGCACCAGCAGACTTGGCAACATCCATCGCCTCTTGAATCATGGGGTTATTGATATGGTTGGCCATCTTTTTCTTGTTCTCCCAACCTTCACGGATAATGTCGGCAAAACCGTTAATGTCCCCTTTCAGGATGGCGAGCTTCATGTCCTTCGCACTTTGCTTGATTTTATGCATGGCCTCCACCGCTTCATTTACACCTTGTGAGGTGTTTTCTTTCTGTTCTTCGATGATTGCTGCGCTGCTACGTGACTTTCCGGTAAAATAAAGCAACATGCTTGCTTCCAGTTCATCTATGATCCAGCGTTTAATTTTCAATGGGTTTACGATGACTATGTCGTTTTGCAGGAACTCCATGTAATTGAAGCCACCGAATGCAGCAGCGTATTGGTCTTGCTTTCCACCTGATAATTGTAAATCCTTGCGCTCTATTTCATAAGCCAATCGTGAAATTTCGTAATCTCCGAGTGGAAGGCTCAACCACTCGACAAAACACTTTAATATGCAGACAACCATCGTTGACGATGTTCCTAATCCTGAACCTGCCGGGGCATCATTGTAAGTGGTTATCTTGAAAGACTTAGCACCAATGCCGAAATCCTTTACGACCCTGTTATAAACGCCCTTTATCAAGCTCGCCTCTCCGTCTATTTCAAGACACTCAGTTATTCCATAACTCTTGTGGCAATTTGCGTCAAAGGCATTAATGGTTATTAAATTGTCGTTTGTTTCCTCAATAGTGCAATAAGCATAAAGGTTGATTGTGGCATTAAGAACCAATCCTCCATAAATATCGCTATAAGGAGAAACGTCACTGCCTCCTCCCGCTAAACCTAAGCGAAGAGGGGCTTTACTACGAATAATCATATATTTATTGTTTTTAAATTGAGTTTATTACCTTGAATATCTTGTCGGCACTTTTTCCCCATGAATATTTAGCAACATTACGCAATCCTCGTTCAATTAAATCCAATCTTAATTGTTCGTCATTGCACAAGTTAATAATGGCTTCTGCCAAACTTGCAGGGTCATTAGGATTGCAATAAGTAACACTATTGCCGAATATTTCAGGCAAACAGCTTGCTGTAGCACAAATCACAGGACAACCACAAGATTGTGCTTCTAAAGGAGGGATTCCGAATCCTTCGTAAAATGAAGGATAAACAAAAGCAAACGCATTGCTATAATATCGAATCAATTCACTATCCGTTACTCTTCCTAAGAATTTTATTTTAGGATTATCTTTATACAGGTCTATTTTGATGTTGGAAAAATTGGAATTATGTAAATCTCCAATGATATATAACAGAATGTCTTGATTCTGACGCGATAAAATATCAAATGCCTGTAAAACGGTTATGAAATTTTTTCTATAATTAAGCGAAGAAACGGCAAGAACATATTTCTCTTTTTGTAATGTATTATCACGAATTTTTCGAAAATCATTTGTTACGGCGTTATGAACAACTGTTATTTTTCCTGCGTCAATATTATAATATTTGATAATTTCATTTTTAGAGAATTCGCTTACGGTAATTATTTTTTTCGCAGACACCATAATACGTGGTATCATAAATCTATAAACGTATAAGAATGATTTATTAAATGTCTGCGGATATGCCATGAAAGCCACATCATGAACTGTAACTATTTTATTTTTATAAAACAGAGGGGCTGTATTACATAAACACAATAGTAAAGGGGATTTTTGTTTTCTTAAATAATGAGGCAAATCCCATTGTTCCCACACATGTCCTTTATGTACCCCGATCACCTTGGCATTAAGTCTTTGCGCATATGCTGTTTGGACTATATTGGGTGGCGTAAGAAACATCACTTCGTCACCAAACATCTCTTTTAATCTCAACGAGATTTCTATGCCAAACCTTTGTACACCTGTTATCTCTTGGGTCAAGAACCTTGCGTTTACTGCTATCATTTCTCGTATATATTTATGTGATTAATAGTTGCGATTCTTTTTGATAGTCGTTTAACGGCCTCGTCAGGGTCAAATGGAATGTATCTCAATGACTGGCATACGTAAAGTCCTTGGTTTAGAATGGATTTAGACACGCAAGCATTGGCACCAACCGTGACAGCATTGCCAATACTTATCCCTGACAATATCACGCATCGAGCGCCAATATAGCAATTGTGTCCAATACTTACATCACCATCAATTCTGACTGTTTGTTCTCCTGATTTACTGAAATAGAAGCCATGTGCCATATTTGTGTGTCACTGCCTGCTAACATGCTGTTCTCGCCAATGGAGATGTTCCTTGTCATGTCCAGCAGATGCTTTACTCCAATTTTGGCATGATATTTCATATCCAGCGTTGCTTTACAATAATTACCATGTAGAGATAAAATTCGAGTAATCTTATTCTGGAGGTGAATAGAGGCTTTTTCCGCCATACGTAGGTCAAACCCTCCCTTGATGAAATTTAGATGACCTATTCGTGCGTCCTTTCCCATGATGAGCCTATCCACAATGATAATATTAAGGTGTCCGATACTTGCTCCCTCCGCTAGATGAATTTCATTACACAACATTAAAGAAAATCCTACCCGGTATTTCTTTATTCGCATCAGAGAGGCCAGCATCCCCTAATTTAAATATTTTAACTATTATATTCATAGTTGTATGGAGAAATATTAAATGGTAAATATTTAATGTAGCTCGCACATGTCATTTAAAATCATTATATGAAGCATTCATTTCACATGAAAATGCTGCGAATTTTATTTTTTCATTGATTATTTACTTTTATCTTCTATATAACGTTTAACTCTTTCAATTATATCCTCCCACTTATATTCCGAAATATCAGGATTTTTCATTGATTCTAATTTGTTTGAGTTTCCAAGTAAATCGCATATTTGATCAATCCAATTTTGCGTATCCCAACCTTTAATTGTTAATCCTCTTTTTTCGACGACCTCAATCATAGCTGAATTATGTGGACTAACTACTGGGCATCCACATGCCATCGCTTCTAATTGCGGCATACCAAAACCTTCATTTAAAGCTGTAGAAATATATAAAGTAGCCAAATTATATAATACAATTAATTCTTCAGACTCTATGTATTGAGTAAAGCAAATCGCCTCTTTAGGATAGTTTGGTGCATTTATAATAGAAGAAAGATTAGAACTCTGCCAACCTTTAGCACCAACAATCAATAATTTATAACCAGTTCTTTTATATATTTCAGGTATGATATGCAATAAAAAGGATAAATTTTTTCTAGGTTCAATAGTACCGACAAACAAAATAAAACCTTTCCCAATGGCATATTTTCTATATATTTCGTTTTTCTGTTTTATCGATACATTTATTTTTCGGAATTTTGTACCGCAAGAATCTCCGATGACAACATCTTGCTGCTTTCTGTTTGGATAATATTCATTTAGTTTATTGAATGTATAATTTGAATTACACCAAATTAAATCAGCGTTATTTATGGAATAATCCACAAATGGTAATGCAAACCATCTGTTTTTCCATAACATAGTACTCCTATACTCCTTATTAACAACATCATGAACCGTTATCATCCTTTTAGCTTTTCCAATTGGCAAAAGTGGCGTTTCTGCCATTGGAGACCAAACAATGTCAGGTTTTAATTCTTTTATAAGCTTCGGAAGATAGAAATGAAACCAGATAAGATTTGGAATATTTATTTTCCTAAAAGCAGGTTCTATAATTATATCCAGTTTGTCTAAGGGTAATCCAATAATACTTTCATGAAAAGGAGTTGGACTTATCAACGTCAAATGTAATTCTGGAGCATAATTACATATAGCTCTAATTGCATCTATTGTGTATGTAGCAATTCCTGTAGCTCGTTTAGTAAATGCCCGACAATCAACTACAATATTCATATGTTAAAATAAAATAGAAAGTTTAAATCCAAAATTTCTCCATAAGAAAACAAACGGTATTTTTTTATAAGTGAATTTTAAAACCGTTTTATTCAAATCAGCGTCCTTACGCACTAAAGAATCTATTTCATTTACCATATTTGTTTGCTCTTTCGTATGCTGACGAAGATATACCAAATAGACACAATAAATATTGAATAAAGAATTTGATATAAAGTTGACCAAAGAAATACGTTTACCATTTTGAAGGTAACTTCTTGATAAAAAGTCATCAAGCATTCTTTTTCCGACTTTGTAGAAACTTCCAAAATTTCTTTTTATACTGTCTTTTGACACAGTTTGCCCTTCACGTCCTACAAAATACTGGTATAAATTAATTTCAAAAAAGATAATCGAATCAGATTTGACATAAGGATAATAGCAGTATTCTGCATCGGTGTAACTGATACCCTCTTGCAGTCTCAAGTTACAATCAAGGAGTAATTCTGTCCTAAATGTCATTGCATGCATTCTCAACATTAATTCATTGTGTGTACTTACAATGTTTAAATCATTGACGATGTATCTTTTGTTGTATTGAAGATTCTTCATTTGGAATTTTTGCATATTCCTTCCTTGAATTGTATAATTTGTGATTAATACATCAATCTCTTCGTTCAGATTTGTGATTGCATTAATAAACAATACCAGTTGGTTAGTATCAAACCAATCATCCGCATCAAGAATTCTAAAATATTTTCCTTTAGCCATTCTCAATCCTTTATTTATGCAAGAACCATAATTGCCGTTGGGTTTATCAAAGACTTCAAATACATCAGGATATTTATCCACATATTTTAATGCAATATTTAGAGAATTGTCTTTACTTCCATCATTAACAATTATAACTTGAAGTGCATTAAATATATCACTATCAGAAATAACTAAAGAGGTTAGACACCTATCTAAATATGACTCCATATTATAGGTTGGAATAACCACTGTTAACATTTTCTCTTTTCTATGATTTCCCATATCTCAAAACATATTTTTTTAAAAACCATACCATTACTAATATATAAATTACACTTCTCAACCATCCCAATCTAATTATGGATTCAGTAAATTTACTTGAAAAGAATGCCATAAAAATACTCATAGCCATTGATGTGTATATCAACAAATTTGCATTAAGAATAAATGGTGATATTATTGCTTCCTTTGATTTTTCATAAAAAAACATTGAAATTATAGCAATAACAAAATTCATAAAAAAAACTCCTGGCATACCCCAATCCTCATAAAAAGGTCTGTATTGAGTATAAACATTCCCTAAACTATGATTACCAATAAATTGAAATTCACCAGGTAGTATGCTAAAATTAGGATCTATCTCCTTGTATAGGGAATAAAATGTATGCTCACCCCACCTATGGGAATAAGAAATGTTGGACTCGTGCATAAAGATATCGAAATTTTTAATTTCTGCTCCACAATATTCTGCTAATAAATCTGTATTCGTTCTATTTTCAACGTCTCTTCCTATCAATAAACTTAGTCCCCTAAATGATAGTGCTAATAAACAGAGAGAGATAAATAAACGCACATATACTTTTCTTGATATATGAAAATTTCCTTTTAAAGCATAATAATCAAATAAAAAGAAAATGCCAAATTGCATAAACACATTGAGTATAGGAGCTTTAGAACCACTCAGCATACCATCTATAAAGATTACAAAAATGTGTATAAGTAAAATCTTTTTTATTTGTTGCAGATCCGTGTTCTTGTAATTCAACATCAAAGCTATCAACCATATTGTAAAATTAGACACAATGGTTGTGTAACTACCAAATTGCCGGACAAATGAAGGCAAATAGAAATCATTTGTACCATTCCATTCATCCATCCTCCGTGCTATAATAAGTTCTGAAATCCCAAGTGAACCAAATGTTTGCTTTAAATAATATATTTTCAAAAGAATTCCCAAACAACCAATAGCTATTGACACCAATATGAAGATCCGTATTTTTTTTATGGGAAATTTTATCTCTCCATTTATTCTTTTACATTTAACAAGTTTGTTTGATCGAGAAAATATCATGCAACAGAATGTAAAAAAAAGAGTTCCACCTCCTATGATAAATACAGAAATGGGAAGCATTTTATTCATTTCCCATTCAGTATAATAGGAGGTAGCCATTAAAGAGGCAGCCAACATGCCAGCACCCATAAGTATTGGCGGGGATGCTAGATTCTTAAAATATCTATATGCTATCCACAAATTAATAGATAGTAATATGTCTAATAAAAATAACATTTCCGTTAGTTGTTATGATGTACACACTTTTAATTTATTAAGCAATCATTTGCATCACTTTCTCCATTATAGGTGCCATGTCATAATACTTATATTCTGCAAGGCGGCCGCCGAAGATTACATTGGTTTCGCAGTCTGCGAGGGCTTTGTATTTTGCGTAAAGGGCGGTATTGGCAGCATCGTTCACGGGATAGTAAGGTTCCATACCGTCGTGCCACTCCGTTGAATATTCCTTTGAAATCACGGTTTGGGGGCAGTTGTAGACTTCTTGCCCGAACATCTCGAAGTGCTTGTGTTCGATTACGCGGGTGTAGGGAACATCGCGCTCGGTATAATTCACAACGGCATTGCCTTGGTAATTCGGCGTGTCAAGTGTTTCCTGTTCAAAGCGAACTGTGCGATAGTTGAGCTTACCAAAACAGTAACCGTAGAACTCGTCTATCTTTCCCGTAAAGACTATCTTGTCGGCAAGGCTTTCCCAATATGTCCTGTCATTGAAGAAGTCGGCACCAGTCTTTGTCTCAATGCCGTATAGCAAACCGTCGATCAGTTTGTTGTAACCGCCAATGGGTATGCCCTGGTACTTGTCGTTGAAATAATTGTTGTCGAAAACAAGGCGTACTGGCAGACGCTTGATTATGAATGCCGGCAGGTCAGCGCACTTGCGGCCCCACTGCTTCTCCGTGTAACCTTTGATGAGCCGTTCGTAAATGTCCTTGCCGATGAGCACCTGCGCCTGTTCCTCAAGGTTACGCGGCTCGCTGACGCCGTCGGCTTGCATCCTTGCCATGGCCTCGACCCGCTGCTCGTCAATCTTTGCTTGCGCCTCTTCGGGCGTGACGACGCCCCACATCTGGTAGAACGTGTTCATGTTGAACGGCAGGTTGTACAGCCTGCCCTTGTAGTTGGCCACTGGCGAGTTTGTGTAGCGATTGAACTCAACGATGGAATTCACGAAATCCCATACCTCTTTGTTTGAGGTATGGAATATGTGCGCTCCGTACTTGTGAACATTTATGCCCTCAATGTTCTCGCAATAGACGTTACCGCCGAGGTGCGAACGCTTGTCTATAACGAGGCATTTCTTACCCTGACTCTTTGCAAAATATGCAAACGTTGCCCCAAACAAGCCTGAGCCGACTATCAGATAATCGTATTGTTTCATTGTCTTCAATTTTCTATTTCGTATTTTAAATAATCCATTGAGTCTTTTATCTCGTTCTCAATCAGTGGGGTGAGGCGAGCGTAGTCGATGCGCTGCTGCCAGCCGGTGCTGCCGTCGGCATTGTAGTTCTTGTAGAGAATGCCGTAACGAGAGAGAATGTCGTACATGCGGGTGTTCTGCGAGCCTGTCTCCGTGTCGGCATTCTTCATCGCGTGGACGAACTCTTTCTGGAATTTCAAGGCGAAGACCGTAGC
>ULVE01040569.1_pt1 | contig 13434 bp, 6 predicted proteins | sample 1959161 | NCBI WGS metagenome assembly ULVE01 (sample SAMEA4835778, study PRJEB28245) | human gut metagenome | biome: gut microbiome; material: fecal sample | place: Denmark | collected 2008
GGGTTGTTACGGGCAGATCATATTCTTATTGATGAATTCCACCATTTCGGGGCGGAAATTTGGGGAAGTGCCTTGCAGGATGTGATAGAAAATAATCCCTGTGCCTATGTCCTGGGAACGTCGGCAACGCCGATCCGTCCGGAGGGAATGATCGATACGGTGGATCTTTATTTCGAAGGAAATTTGTTTTATGAGCTTACCTTGCCGCAGGCTTGGTATTACAATATCTTGCCGGTTCCGGTTCTGGTACAGAGTGCTTACGGGCTGGACAACGAACTGGACCGGCTGCAAAGAAAGTTGGAACGCAGCGGTTGTTCAAAAGGACGAAAAGAAAAGGTACAGAAGAAACTGGATCTGGCACGTGTGGATTTCAAAGAGGCTTTAGGGGCACCGGAAGTCATCCGGAAGTTCCTGCCGACAAGCGTACGCAAGCTGCTGGTATTCTGTCGCGATCTCACCGATTTGAAGCAGATGGTGCCAGAAGTATGCGGATGGCTCACGCGAGCGGGACGTGCCATTACTCCGTTCGAGATCCATCATGCCCAAGGTGAACGGCAGAACGGCCGGATACTGGATGCTTTCCGAGAAGAATCAGACCGGCTGCACGTATTGTTTTCCGTCAACATGCTGATAGAAGGACTGCATGTGGAAGGTGTGGATGCTGTCTTATTCCTTAGACGGACAGAATCATATATCGTTACCTTGCAGCAATTGGGCCGTTGTCTAAATGCCGAGGCTGGAAAACGGCCGGTCGTCTTGGATTTTGTCAACAATCTTTCAGGAAAATCGGTTTATGATGTGATGGCTCCCCACTTGGAGCGTCTATCTCTCCTTCCGTCACCCAAAGGATTCGAAGGAAACACCTCTTTTTTGACGACGGGTTTCCTATCAGACATACGGCTGCGCATAGAAGAGATATTGGCAGAACTGGAGCCCTGGCAGATTATGTATGAGAGGCTGATTGAATTCCGTCGGGAAGAAAACGACTGGCCATCAATTACGGAAGGGAAACTCGGTTTGTGGTGCAACACCCAACGCATTGCCTATAAACGGGGAAAATTGCAGGAGGAACGCCGCCGTCAGCTAGAATTGATCGGCTTCGAATGGAACCAGCTCGACTCCAAATGGATGAAAGAATACCGTGCGTTGAAAGTCTTCTTTGATACCTGCGGACGCTGGCCCAAACGTGAAGACGGCCCGCTTGCAACTTGGTGTTATACCCAACGGGAAAGGCGGAAGAATGGACGCTTGAGCAAAGAGCGCATCCGGGCTTTGGATGAGATCGGCTTTGTTTGGAATCAAGACCTTCAAAGGGAATGGATGAAGAATTACGAGGAGTTGAAGTCTTTTGTCGGAAAATATCAGCGTTTCCCTAAATCGACGGAGGGGAATCTGGGTGGATGGTGTCATACACAACGAAAAATGCACAAACTGGGGAAATTATCCCATGATCGCTGGCTTCTGTTGGATAAAATAGGATTTGTTTGGTCAGCGGAACAAGTCTGGCAAGGCAACTTTGAGCAGTTGCGCCTGTTCCATAACCGCCAAGGGCGATGGCCAGGTTGCCGTGAAGGAGCATTGGGACGTTGGTGTACCATCCAAAGACGGGATTACCGCAAGGGAAACATGTCAGATGAGCGAATAGTACAATTGGAGCGGATCGGTTTCCCTCTGAGCTGACAGGAAACATCTTTGAAACCATTGGGTTACGAAATATATTCCCAAATGTTATTTGCAGGAAATAGTATAGTGATAACCTGTGTAAGCAGATATAGAGTCTAATTTTATGAATAAATACGCATAAAATCAGAATTCAGATATGTACATAACTGATAGGAATTCTAGACACTTTTAAAAGATGTTATTACCAAATTTCGTAGACATGGAAATGAAATTGTCACTGCATATAAATGACGATTTACAAAAGATGGTTATTACCAATGTCATGACTCTTGTCTGTCATAATAATGTAAGGAGCATTATTATGAACATCTTTTGACTTTCCTTTGAATGAAGCCAGTTTGAATATATAGGGTATGGTTACAATTTAAATAATCTTTATGCCCCACTCGGAATACTTGATTTGGGTAATTTTAAATATAATTGTCGGTTCTGCAATCACTAGTAGAAGCAATATACAGGAATTCTGAATATGCCTTTTTCGGTAACTGCAAATTGATTATACAATCCCCCCCCATACACATACACTTAATTCCTCAACCTCTCTCTTGAATTTTTCCAATCCTTTCCCAAACTTTTTTTTTATTTTTTCCTTCAAATTTTTTCCCTAATCTAAAAAATGTCTATCTTTGTCCATAGAAGAGTTCCTCATAAGTATGAGGTTGTAAAATACTGAAATTAGCACAATCTCCAAATCGTTACCTTAGACTTTTCAAAACTTTCATAAGCGTTTGTCTTTCAAATCAATCCATCAATTAGATAAGAATTTAAAGTACAATCTGCCATCAGTATTGTCGGTTTGGCAATCGGGCTGATCTGTTTTACATACGGATGGAACTGGTACAGGTATGAAACGAACTACGACGGGTTCTACCCACAATCCGGACAAATTTACCGAATATACGGAATCGATAAACAAACGGGAAAGAAATCGGAGGAATTACCACTTATTCTGGCACGCAAACTGAAAAAAGATTTCCCGGAAGTAATAGAGACAACGCAGATTTATTCCAAATACGGCTCGACTTTCAAATATGGAGAAACAAGGTTAGAGGATCCGGACGAGGAATTCATTGACGAACAGTATTTCAAATTCTTTCCACGTCCCGTAATTTGCGGTAAAAGGGATGATATCCTGAAAACGCTGGATGAGATAGCCGTCACCCGCTCTTTTGCCGTGAAATATTTCAAAACACCGGAGGAAGCATTAGGCAAAACCCTTGAAAACGGATATCGCAAAAGCATTACGATCGTGTCCGTCCTGGAAGATTCGCCCAACAACTCCATGATGCAAGCCGATGTTTATGAACTGGACAAATTCGACCGTGACCGGGAAAACCGGATCACGGACGAAAAACAATGGGCCTTGCTAAACACTAAAATCTATCTATTATTAGCACCCAACATTAATATAAAAGCTTTTGAGAAGAAGATCAATTCTTATATAGTCGAACATGAATATAATAAATCAATTTTGTTAAAGTTGGTTCCCCTGACAGATGTCCGTCATACATTCGGAAGTGAATTGACATTTAATCTTTCCTACATCCGGACATTCACGGTAACCGGCCTCTTATTGTTACTCTGCGTTTTCTTTAATTTCACCAATCTGCTGTTGAATCGTATCTACTTACGGAACAAAGAAATGAAATTGAGAAATGCGATCGGCGCTGATAAAAAGAACTTGGTTATCCAGTTGTTGCTGGAATTGACATTGCTTGTCGGGATCAGTTTTCTATTGGCTTCCTGCCTGTTGGAATTAACCGCTGGCGGTTTCTCACACCTCTTCGATACGACATTACAGCGAAAGTTATTATTCAGCCATCTTTGTATCATAGCAGGCATTAGCTGGCTGACACTCATGATTGTCAGTCTACCGTTATTCTTGCATTTTGTACGCGCTTCTTCTCTATTAATATCCGGAGGAATCTCTCCTACCCGGAAAAGCGGTTTCCGCAAAATCAGCATGACACTCCAACTATGTATCTGCATATTCTTCCTGATGAGCACATTTATCATGTTCAGGCAAATATCTTTCATGAAACATAAAAACTTGGGATTCCAGAAAGAGGGTCTGATACAGATGGAAATGACATTCAACGACCGGGAAGGAATCAATCGCGAGATTTCTTCATTAGCAGTCCTAAAAGGATTCACACAAGCCGGAATATTTACCATCACCCATGAACCTTATACACAAAACGAAGTCGAATGGGAAGGTAAGCCTCTGGATTTCAATCCAAACTTCCAAGTCCTGCAAGTAGGCAGCAACTTCTCGGAAGTTTTTAACATACCGATGCTGAAAGGCCGTTTCATCAATGACGGCGATCTGGCAGACAATGGAGATTGGCGAGCTTCTTGGACAAAAGCCGTCATCAATGAAGAAGCTGCTCGCATCATGGGCATCGATAACCCGATCGGCAAGAAAATCAGTATTTGGAATTATACGATCATGCAAGACGGAAGCAGAGGACGTGCCGAAATGGAGATCGTCGGGATCATCCAAAACTTCCAAGCGGCCAGTTTGCGCAACCCGATCCTGCCACAAGTGATCGTAATCGACCAAAGCAAATGGAACAGTTATTTTTATTATGCCCGTACCGAACCCGGAAAAGAAAAAGCCACGATCAAAGCAATCCGGAATATATTCAAAAAACACTCTAAGTCAGGCGATCCCACTACCTGCAATGTACAGACCATAAGCCAGATACTTGATCGGCTCAGCACTTCCGAAGATGCCAGCCTGCAGCTCTTTACTTTGCTGGCTCTGTTCTGTACGCTAATCTCCATCTTCGGGCTTTATTCCATTTCATCCAGCAATATGGAACAACGAAGGAAAGAAATTGCCATACGGAAAGTGATGGGAGCCTCTGCCGGCACGATTGTCAAAATGTTTTTTATGGAATATCTGACAATTGCATTGATAGCCAACCTTCTTGCATTGCCACTCGCGTGGTTGTTCATGCAAAGTTGGTTGCAGCAATATGCCTATCGGAGCCATATCTCTGCCTGGATGTATATCGTAATCGTATTTGCCACCATCACTCTGATCATCGGAACCGTCCTCTATCAGACGATACAGGCTGCCCGGACCAATCCTGCGGAAGTGATCAAATCGGAATAATAACAAACTAAATCATTGAACCATGCTACACCATTACATCAAAATAGCTTTCCGTAATCTCTTGAAATATAAATTGCAATCATTCATCTGTATCGTCGGGCTCGCAATCGGATTTACAAGTTTCGCGTTATCGTCGCTCTGGATACGATATGAACTGACCTACGATACGTTTAGGAAAGACGCAGACCGGATCTATTACGTCCGGATGGAATCGGAAACCGATGACCAAGGATTATCAAGCGTTACACCTTACCCGCTGGCCCGATATTTGAAAGAGACATTCCCGGAGATAGAGGAAAGTTGCAACACGAGTGCCTGGAAAACCGATTTCCTCTACAACGAGAAGAAATACGAATCTTTCGACATGGTCATGGATTCAGCTGCCGAACATATGTTCGAAATAGAACTGATCTCCGGTAGCCGGGATTTTATGATCCCGAAAAGTAACAAGATCGCGATCACGGACAAGCTTGCCAAAGAGGTCTTCGGCACAAAGGACCCATTAGGTGAAAAACTGAAAATTTGGTCTGACGATATGGAAATATGTGCCATAGTCAAAAGTCAGGACCAGCACTCGAATTTCCCGTTCGGAATACTGAAGCCGTCCCGACAAACGGAGGAATGGAACGTAGCCTATTGTCAGACTTTTATAAAGGTCCGTCCGGAAACGGATATGAGAGCTTTTAAAAAGAAACTTTACGAACATAAAATAAAGAAAGACAGAGACTCGCTGAGTCATTTCGTTCTGACGTCAATCACCGCCATGCGGTATGACCACCCCGAAGAAGAGCCAACTATCAAGTTCGAACATATCTTGCTATTCGCTCTTGCCGGAGGATTGGTAATCCTGTGCGCACTATTCAACTATCTGACCCTATTCGTAAACCGTATACGAATACGCAGTAAAGAGATCGGGCTTCGGAAAGTGTGCGGCTCGTCTGACGGCAATCTGTTTGTCCTGTTCGCTTCCGAATACCTGCTTACGCTTTCCATCTCTCTTTTAGCCGGAATAGCCTTGATCGAAATCATACTGCCTGTATTCCAAGAATTATCGAATGTAAAAACGGATTCGTTCAGTCTCTATCTGGAAACATTCGTCTATTTCGGATTCATCACCTTACTGGCTTTCCTGTTCTCTTTATTCCCTATCTACTATTTCAGGAAGCGTTCGCTACAAAAGGCCCTTAAAGGTTCGTCTGACGGAAAAGGAAAGAACCTCTTCCCCAAAGCAAGCCTTACCTTGCAATTGATAATCAGCATCGGATTCATATTCTGTTCGTCGGTACTGATCAAGCAAATCCATCACTTGCACACCACCGATATCGGACTAAACCGGAAAGACCGGGGCGATGTCCGTATATATCCCCAAACAGACGGTTTGAAAGAAGAAATTGCCAAACTCTCCTCCATCGCCGAAGTATATCCGGATGAAAACGATCCACTATTTCCAAGCCATTCACGTTCCTACAGGTCCTTTACCGATTGGGAAGGCAAGCCGGCCTCTGTGGAAGGTCTTACGATCCAAATAATCCCATGCAACAATCGCTACTTTGAATTTTATGGTCTGCAATTGCTAAAAGGCAAGTTGCCGGAAGGAGATACCGAACGGCACATACTCCTAAACGAAGCAGCTGTAAAGGAATTGAAGATCGACAACCCGATTGGCAAAACACTTAGCCGCAAAGATCAGAAAGGATTTATCATCGACGGCATTTTCAAAGACTTTTATATCGCACCTCCTACCGTTCCGGTAAAGCCGGTTATGCTCGAGTTCAGTCCGGGAAAAAAGAATATACAGAATGATTATTCAACGACTGCCATATTCCGGCATCAGCCGGGAAGCCGCGAACTGTGCAAACAACAGGTTGAACAGTTGGCAAAGAAAATGCAACCGAACGCCGTCGACATACATGTTACTTTTATGGAAGAAGAGTATGAAAAGTTTCTGAAATCGGAAAAGGCGCTACTCAAGATGCTTGACTTCGTGACTATAGTCTGTATTTTGATCTCATTGTTCGGCGTATTCTCTCAAGTAACTCTGGACTGCGAACAGAAGAAGAAAGAAATCGCTGTCCGTAAAGTAAACGGGGCAGAGGCCTCCGATATCATGAGAATGTTTTTTGCCGGTAATCTCCGCCTGCTATGCATCGCTTCGGTCATAGCATTTCCGGCCAGTTACCTGATCATGAAATCATGGATTGAAAACTATGTGTTGCAAGCAGCAATCAGTTGGTGGCTTTATCCGGTCATCTGGGGTGTACTGGTCCTGCTGCTGACTCTTTGTACCGGTTGGCGCATACAGAAGGCAGCGAACCAGAACCCGGCAGAAGTGATCAAGTCGGAATAAGAATGTCTTTGAACAATATCTTATAACAAACAATCAGATTATGTTATCACACTATGTCAAAGTTTCTTTTCGGGAACTACTGAAATACCGAACTCAATCAATTGTCAGCATCATTGGTCTGGCCGTAGGATTTACTGCCTTCATTTTAGGAGGTTACTGGCTATGGTGGGAGACACATTTCGATAATTTCCATCCGGAAGCAGACCGACTTTACTGCCTGACGACAGAAGGACTTGTCAAGCGTGCCAACGGAACACAATCAGATTTAGACCAGTTACATATTAACGACCGGGAAGAATTATTCAAGCTGCTCCCCGAAATCGAAGTCTCTTGTTCATTCAACCACCTCAGTTTTACATTGAAACAGGACAACGAAGCAATCAACCTGCATGGAATGGAAAGCGAACAGTCCTTCTTCGACCTTTTCCGGGCAGATTTTATCGAAGGGACTCACCAAGGGGTCATTCCCGACGGCAGTTCTGTCATTTTAACGGAACGGACAGCCCACAAATTGTTCGGGACAACAAACTGTATTGGCAAGGAAGTCGTATTGGATAATAATCTTCGTCCCTCTGTAGTCGGTATTATCCGTAACTATCCGGATAATACTGATCTGCTGTTCGACTTTCTGTTGATCAGAACCCCTCACCCCAATCATGTCAAACGCATGACGACCTACGTGCGGCTCCAAAAGAATGCGAACGTGGCAAATGTACGGAACAAACTGGCGCACTATAAAAGCCATGCCGAAAACAAATGGGATCGCGAACAGGTAAAAAACTGGAAAATAAACCTGCTGACAGCCTCCGAAGTGCATCTTCGGTGCCATCCTGAATTGACAGACCGCATCCGTAACATTCATATCCTGGCTTTGGCCGGGACAATGGCTTTCCTTAGCGCTCTGATCAACCTACTTGTCCTTTTTATCGGTCAACAGCAACGGAAACAACAAAAAAACCGGACTTATCTTTGTATAGGAGCCTCAACCACAAGTATGATTACAAAAAGTTTCATCGAACTGGCACTTCCTTTGATCATCGCCTTCCTGATTTCTTTCTGTCTGATCGAGAGCATCTATCCTTACTATGAAAGCTATACGACCTGGCACCGGTATGGTATCTATGAGAACGTCAGTCGCCACCTTTCACGAACTTCACTTTTAGGCAATACGCTGTCACTCGCTGGAATCTGTATGTTAGTATTCCTTCTTATCTGTTATTATCCGATACGAAATCTTTTAGAGCATAAAATACAGAAACCGGCTCTTTTCAAACAGGGCCTGATCATCGTTCAGATATTTATCGGTTCACTATTCTTTATCACCTCCATCGGATTGTTCCGACAGTTGCATTTTATCCTTTCAAAAGATAAAGGGATCGATTATGAACGGGTCATACAGGTAGATTTAGGATATGACACCTCCTTTCAGACGGATTTAAGTGTTTTGAAACCGGAAATGACCAACCATCCGTATGTAGAAGAAGTCACATACACCTGCGGGAACGCTCCAGTCTTTACGGAACAAGGGGATTGGTACGGTTCCTTTTACTCGTATTTCTGTTTCGATCCGAATGAAGCCGAACCCAATAGTTACAACTCGGTAATCGTTGCCGACAAGGACTTCTTTTCGTTCTTCAAACTGCAACTGAAAGCAGGTAGCTGGCCGACGGACGCAACCCCATATAGCTATATGGTAAATGCAACTTGCCTGCAAACATTAGGCTACACGGATCTGCTTGAACGGCCTATATACATAAAAGGGCAAGCAAGCCAAGCCCGAGTTTGCGGTGTCATCAAAGACTATCTCTACGCTCCGATGCAATATCCTATATTACCGCTGTTCTTCACCACATACGAAAATCCGATGGTAAAAGACTTCGAGCGTCCTTACCTTATTTATGTCCGCTATGCAAAAGGACATAAAAAAGAAGTGCTGGAACATCTTCACGAGATAACATCACATATTCAGAATGACAATGTCAACCGGAGTAAAATGTTTACGGAGCTGTCCGATCTAATAGATCGGTTCAACCGGCCGGAAAAAGTGATCTTTACCATCTTCAGCATCCTTTCGCTGGTTTGCATCCTTATCTCCACATTCGGCATTTACTCTCTGGTGAGCCTCGCCACCGAACAGCGGCGGAAAGAGATTGCCATCCGCAAAGTAAACGGAGCTACCTTTTATCACATTCTTCAACTGTTCTTCCGAGAGTATTTCATATTAGTGACATTAGGCAATGTTTTTGCTCTTCCAGTCGGCTACTTGGTTATAAAACGTTGGCTCGAGACATACGCCAACCATACCACATTGCCGGCAGGATTGTTCCTGTTGGTTTTCCTTATCACCTGTGGGATCGTGCTGCTCTCTATATTCCGTCAGGTCAAAAGGGCAGCCGCCACCAATCCGGCAGAGGTAATCAAAACGGAATAATAAAAACAAAAACATAATAACGACAAAAACATCACATCATGTTCAAACACTACTTGAAAATGGCTATCCGCCAAATTCTTAAAAACAAGATCCAGTATTTGCTTTCCATCATCGGAATCGCAGTCGGACTTCTTTGTTTCAGTATAACCTCTTATTATATCAGAAGATTCAACAACCAGTTTATTGCTTGGGCAAACAGCGATCGGATGGCGAATATATATGTCAAATCGGCCCAATACGGTTATGAGGCCCCTTATATTCCAGGAGAGGTGGTGCAAGAACTGATGGGGAATCCGATCACCGGAATTGGGCAAATCGCTTATTCATACGGATACGGCCAAGCCAATATTTCCATATCCAAAGAGAACCAGAAAGAAATCCCGTACCAGTGCAGCATCCAGAATGTCACAAAAGATTTTCCGACCATATTCAGCATTCAAACGTTGGAAGGCCAGACACCGACACTCAAACCGGGAGAAGTATTCATCAGCGAATCATCCGCGAAAAAAATATTCGGAGCAGAAAACTCTATCGGAAAAACACTCTATTTCAGTCGTGCAGACAGCGACACGTCTGCCATCCACTATTCCACAATCAGCGCCGTTATCAGGGATTTTCCGGATGGGACACGGGAAAAGAGTGACTTTTATTTCCTGGAAACAGCCGGCATCCAACCAAAACGTAAATACCGAGATCTGGTGGTCCTGCTGGATAAAGGTGTTTCAAGCAAAGAAATAAACCAAAGGTTACGCCAACAAATACCGGCTTTTGGAAAAAACAACGATCACTATCTGACAGCACGCACTTTCAAGGAAGAGATGTACAAACCGGATAATCTCAGTGCGACATTCTTCATCCCGTTGATCGGCCTCCTGATATTGATTGCCGCGATGATAAACTTCCTGAAGTTCTGCATTCAGTCGTTCTATAACCGGACACGAGAACTCAGTTTACGGAAATGCTTAGGTTCAGACGCAAAAGGATTGTTCAGATTACTCTTCAGCGAGATTGCGGTTCTTTTCATCCTGTCGGCATTGGCAAGTCTCGTCCTGACCGAATGGATAGTGCCTGTTTATTATCAGTATATGGCCTCGAAAGAAACGATCAACGAGAATCTGTTTATCCATACGCCTACCTTGATCCAGCAGGAAATGGAGTATCTCTGTTTCTTGTTTGTTCTCTGCGCCTTGATTGTGTCATTGGTCATCTTCCGCATCAAACATATCACATTGACAGAAGGAATAAAAGGCGTGAAACGACAGAAACATAGTATAAGGAACTTCATGTTAGGAGTCCAACTGTTCATCTGTTTCCTCTTTATTGCCGGAGCTATCGGACTAAGAAATATTTACCACCTCGCAGAAGAAAAAAGGAACAACACGCTGACGGAAGAAGAATGTACCCGTATCTGGAAGATAGAACTTTGGGAACCGCAAGTACAAGGACACGAAGAAGAGATCGTCTCCCGTATCCGTACGCTTGCTGGGGTTGAAGACGTGCTTTTAGAGACTCCCGGCAAATATCTGGATTATAAGAACAAACAGGGAGAGACACTGCACGGGATACATTTCCTCACCAGTAAAAACTACCCGTCTTTCATGAAACTGCCGATAGAGGGAAGAATGCCACAGGCGGCTAACGAAATAGTGGTTTCACGGTCGCTTATCTGGGAATTGGAGAAAGACGGGGAAAAGAATCCGACATCCGTACAATTGGGAGACCAGACTTTCCAGATTACCGGCATATATGAGCAACTACCGTTCGAACCGGTATATACCCAAGATCAAATGGCTAAAGCCAATCAATCTCAATATCACCGTTTCTCCTTCATCTCCGTTCCTAAGGAACCGAACTATAGGGTCGCTTACATCAAATGCATAGCCGGACAGGAACAGAACGTACGGAAAGAAATACTCAAAATCGTACATAACTGGTTGCCGGCATCCATTCCTTTCCTGCTGACCACCAAACAAGAGGAGCGATTCCGGCTCAATGGAGGGGAGATGCTGATAAGCGACCTGTTCAGCCTATTGTCCGTTATCAGCATAGTCATTACAGTCCTGGGTATCTATTCCGCCATTACACTCGACACGGTCAGCCGGCAAAAAGAAGTCGCCATACGGAAAATCAACGGAGCCGGCCCTAAGGTCATTGCACTATTGTTCGGTAAACTATATATCCGTTTACTTGCCATTTCAGCCATCCCTGCGCTGGCAATCGTCTATATGCTCCTGCGAATATTGACGCAAGAAAAGATAACGATTGATCCCGGCTGGTTAAACAATCCATTGATGTGGCTGGCAATCCTCCTTCTGACCACCACTATCGTATTCGTAACCGTCGCCTATCGTATCTGGCTGATTTCACGGTTGAACCCGGCAGAGGTAATCAAAACGGAATAAAGGAGGATGTGTTCCCACATTAAGCGCGGGAACACAGCACTAAAAACAATTAATATTTTGGATGATAAGACAAATTACATGAATTAGGGCTTATCATAAGCCAACATGTTTTACTTTTGTCCTCAAAACATTAATATTTATTTTATGAATACAAAAACATTAATCGCATTGCTCATGGCAGGAGCAGGCCTTGCCTCCTGTTCACAGCCGATTCCCTCCTACACGGTAATGGGAAATATCCCCGATTCTACCTTTAATGGGAAAACAGTCTATATCTTCGACCGGGATAAGGGGCAAAACATTGACAGCGCAGTGATTGAAAACGGAGCGTTTACGTTCACCGGTCAGATTGACACCGCTGTTTTATGCCTAACCCAAGTCGGAAGGAAATACTATACCACCTTCATGCTCGAAAACGGTACCATCCAACTGAACATGGAAACTCCGAACAGCGCGTCCGGCACTCCCTTGAATGAGACCTTCAGCAGCTATATCCAAGAAGAAAAAAGAATCAGTGAACTCTTCCAGAACAAAATGAAAGAGATCCGGGAGCAGGAACAAGATAAAAGTAAAGTCCAAGAATTGACAAAGACCTATTACGACAATGAGTATAAGCCGGCCTATATGGCTATGCTGAAGGACTTCATCGATAAAAACCAAGATAATTACATCGGTGCTTTTGCCCTTCAAAACCTATCGAACTTTATGAACCCGGAAGAAATGGAATCTATCATTGCCCAATCCAGCGCCTTTATCCAAAGTAGGAACATCATCCGGAAACTGAGCCAACGGATTACCAACCTGAAAAAGACGGCCGTCGGACAACCTTTCACCGACTTTACAGTGGAAACCGAAGATGGCAAAAAGGTTTCCCTCTCCGACTATGTAGGAAAAGGGAATTATGTATTGGTTGACTTCTGGGCAAGCTGGTGCGGCCCCTGTCGTGCAGAGACCCCGATACTGGCAGAAGTGTATAACCAATACAAGGATAAAGGATTCCAAGTACTTGGTGTAGCCACATGGGACCAGCCGAAAGATACAAAGAAAGCCATCGAAGATTTGAAGATTACTTGGCCACAGATTCTCAATGCCCAGAACACGCCTTCTGAACTGTACGGCTTCAACGGAATTCCGCATATCATCTTGTTTGGCCCTGACGGGACAATCGTAGCTCGCGACCTGAGAGGCGATGCGTTGAAAGCAAAAGTAAAAGAGATGATGCAATAATATAACATGCACAAACAACTGCTTATAGTGATGTTGATTTGTCTGAAAGGTGCCGATTATATATCTGCACAGCAGTGGACAAAAAAGGATTCAGTCTGGCTCCAGAACGTCTTGTCCGGTAAAGAAAAGCTGGAACTGAATCCAGAGACGATGAAAGCGATTCAATCAGGTTCTTTTATAAACTTGGATGAACCGGCTTCCGACATGAAAATGTCACCGGTAA
>ULVE01044946.1_pt1 | contig 13324 bp, 7 predicted proteins | sample 1959161 | NCBI WGS metagenome assembly ULVE01 (sample SAMEA4835778, study PRJEB28245) | human gut metagenome | biome: gut microbiome; material: fecal sample | place: Denmark | collected 2008
GAAACTTTCCAGAAATTCTCTGATCCTGTCTATAAATATATTAACGAGACAGTATCTCGTGTACCTATCAGTGACTGGCATCATACTGATAGTGGTAAGTGGGTTGGCTTCAAAGCACGCTCCGTGATTGGAGGATACTGGATGCAAGTGTTAATGAATAAATTGAGTGGTAGCAAGTAATTTTCTATTAGGGAGTGATATTATGTGTAACTTATCTACTGTATCAATTCTTCGATGGAATCTAGTAATGCTATTGAGCACACTATTCTGGTTTTCCTGTTCGACAAGCGATAATAATGAAGAGTCGAATGGAAAAGAAGGAGATGAGACTAATGTATCTGTGTATTTACAACAGAATGGATTCCAGAATTTGAATCTAGTGCCCGACCAGAATTTCGTTTCATACAATGTGCTTGTTTGCAAGAGTACCCTTTTGAATGGAGAGATATCTGTTCGATTGAAAACTTGGAGTGACAGTGAATTGAAAGCTTATAATTCTAACAATGGAACAAACTTTCAACTGCTTCCAGAAGATCTTTATCAGCTAGAGGAAATGTTAACACTGAAAGCGAATGAGAAACAAAAAAGTATAGAAATTCAATTTCATTCCTCTGAAATCTTCTCAAGATGGAAGAGGGAAAAAACTAATTATGTACTCCCTCTTCGGTTAGAAAGTGCATCGGTTAGCGCTCAAGAAAACAAAAGAAATTTACTTCTTACGATAGATGTCCAAGCAGCTATTGTCAAGTTGGAGAGTATTAGCGGAGAAATACTATTAAACCAAGAAAAAGTAGAAGTAGACATTAAATCTTATTATGATTTTAGTGGCACAAACCAGAGTACATTTCATTGTACGTTAAGTGTTGCACCAGAGGCTGTACAGTTGGTAAATGATTATAATGCAGCTCATGGAACATCTTATGAGTTGCTACCTGATGACTCGTATACTCTTGGTGGATTGACTTATTCTGCAGGGAATAATCAAGCTTCTACGAAATTAACTATTCAATCAACCAAACTACATCCTACGTACTATCTACTTCCTCTGTGTCTAACGAATGCCGATAGCGAAACAGTGTTAATAGATAAGTCTGTCCGGATATTGACATTAGTGCGTGGTTATTGCAATCCGATTATTGCTTTTAGCGCACCAGATCCTACAGTAATTCGTGCCCAAGATGGTTATTTCTATCTCTATGGAACAGAGAATACTCGAAATGTTCCTATTTATCGTTCCAAAGATTTGGTGAATTGGGAGTATAAGGGTACAGCTTTCACGGATGCTACTCGCCCCACTTGGGGTGGCGACCACAATATTTGGGCACCAGAGATACGTTATTTCAATAATCATTATGTGCTTTATTATTCATGGGCTATATGGGGAGATGAGTGGAGAAGTAATGTAGGAGTTGCTGTGTCAGACTCTCCTCTAGGACCATTTATAGACAAAGGGTGTTTGATCGACTCGAAAGTGATTGGGGTACAAAATTCTATTGACCAGTTCTTTTATGAAGACAATGGCAAAAAATATATGTTTTGGGGAAGTTTTCGGGGTATCTATGCTACAGAACTCACGGATAATGGTCTGGAAATAAAGAAAAAAACGGATGGAACCCCAGTCCTGAAGAAGCGTATTTGTGGAAATCGTTTTGAAGGGACCAACATATACAAACGTGGAGAATATTATTACTTGTTTGCTTCCATAGGAACTTGTTGTAATGGAGCAACCAGTACATATCAAACTGTGGTAGGGCGTTCAAAGAATGTGCTTGGACCTTATTTAGATAAGACAGGAAGGGATATGTTGTATGATTATTGTGAAATCATTATGAGTGGCAATGAAACCTGGGCAGGACCTGGACATAACTCCATTCTGATTCAGGATGATGTAGGAACTGACTGGATCATTTACCACGGTTACAAGAAGAAAGAAGCCGAAAACGGAAGATATGTTTTAATGGATAAACTGATTTGGAGTAACGATGGATGGCCTTCCGTCAAGAGTAACGCACCTTCCATCTTGGAAGTGGCACCCTACTTTCAGAAATAAATATCCTATACAGAAAAACAAGTAACACTTATTGCTTATGCGATTTTATTAACATTTTTAATCTAATTTATTATGAAACAAAAAGTAATGAAAGCCTGTTTGGGCATTTTATGGGCAATGTTTACATTGACCACTTTTCTATTACAGAGTTGCGATAATGGAAAAGAAGTCACTCCGGCTCAAGGAAGTGGTGGCAGTCCCTTTAATCCGCAGCTTCCTATTAGTGTCAAGGAAATCAGTCCGACTAATGGTGCTGCAGGTCAGAAGGTTCTTATTTATGGAGAAAACTTCGGCAATGACCCGTCTCTGATAGAAGTCACTATCGGCGGACAGAAGGCGCCTGTGGTCAACGTACAATCAACTGTCATATATTGTATTGTACCAACGAAGGCTTATTCGGGTGAAATCCAAGTAACTATCAAACAAGGAGAAGAAATCTATTCAGCCGAGGTAGCCGAAGTTAAGTTTGAATATCAACGCCAAGTGGTGGTAAGTTCCTTGTGTGGTGCAACTAGTGAGCAAGGTTCCAATTCAGCAAAAGATGGTCCGTTTAATGATTGTGGCTCCATTACGAATCCCTGTTTTATGACTTGGGACCCGGAGGACCATAATTTGTTATATGATGCAGAAGACGCAGGAGACGCTGAAGGTGTAGGACAAGGTATTCGTTGTTTTGACTTCACAAACAAGCAGGTCTATACAATGATTCCCAAGAACTCATTTGTAGGCTCACAGCGTTGCCGAACCATTGATTTCTATAAAGATGACAATGGAAAATATCACATGATTGTAGGATTAGCGCAAGGAAATGTTAATAGTACGGCTGTTATGATGTTCGATCGAATTGAAGGAGGAACGAAGCCGTGTGGGTTCACGTGGGGCAATGGAAGGGTGATCGCACAGAACCAAGGATGCCAAGCTGCTGCAATACATCCTACTACTGGCGACCTCTACTTCTCCAATTACCAGAACAGTCTGCTTTATCGGGTAAAGAAATATGTTATAGAGGAATTTGCAACAGGAAAGAGAACAACCCCTGTCAGACCTGGTACAGCAGATGATGCCGCTCAAACAATATTAAAAGTGCAAGACAAAGAATGGGAGTTCAATATTATGATTCATCCAACTGGTAAATATGCTTATTTCATGGTCATCAATCGCAATTATATTCTTCGCTCAGATTTCAATGGGGAAACCTTTACCGCTCCCTATGTCATTGCAGGTGTTAATAGTAACAAAGACACTTATGTTTATCAGGATGGGGTCGGTAATCAGGCTCGATTCGGTAATCCCTACTCTGGTGTATTTGTAAAGAACCCAGAATATGCCGGAAATTCGGATGAATATGACTTCTATTTGACAGACAGGCATAATCATGCCATTCGTATCTTGTCTCCTTTGGGTCAAGTGACTACCTATGCCGGACGTGGTAGCGCTAGTTTGAATTCAAACCCATGGGGGTATGCAAATGGTCGCTTACGAGAAGATGCACGTTTTAACCGGCCTAAAGGAATTGCGTGGGATGAGCGTGATAATACGATATATGTGGGAGACGCCAACAACTATCGAATCAGAAAGATTGGCCTTGAAGAAGATGTGCCTGAAGAAGATATTAATGAATAAACACCGTATAAAAATGAAAAAAATAACAATTTTATGTATACTGTTGCTATGTGTAGTAACCGACACAATGGCTCAGAAAACTGTTACTGTATCGGGTATTGTTTCTGACAGTAATAAGGAACCGCTTATTGGTGTGAATATTATCGTCAAGGATGTTCCCGGATTAGGAGCCATTACTGATATCAACGGGAAATATACCATTAAAGTAGAACCTTATAACCGACTGGTCTTCTCATATATTGGATATAAGACACAAGAAGTATTGATTAAGGAACAGCGTTCGGTCAATATAAAAATGGAAGAAGATGTAGCTACTACTATTGATGAGGTTGTAATCACAGGTACCGGTGCACAACGTAAATTGGTACAAACCGGTGCCATCACTACAGTAGACATGGAACATCTGATGGCTAATCCGTCGTCTAGTGTTGTTAATGCTTTGGCAGGTAACGTTGCAGGTGTATTAGCCCGCCAGACTTCCGGTCAACCAGGACAAAATGTTTCAGAATTCTGGATTCGCGGTATTTCCACATTTGGGGCTGGAACCGGTGCTTATATTTTGGTAGATGGATTCGAACGTAGCATGGATGAAATCAATATTGAGGATATTCAAGACTTTTCTATCTTGAAAGATGCTTCCGCTACTGCAATATACGGTTCTAAAGGAGCTAATGGCGTTGTATTGATTAACACTAAGCATGGTAAATCCGGAAAAATCAAGATTGACATAAAGGCACAAACCACCTACAACATGCGCACTATTACACCTGAATTTGAAGACGGGATTTCGTATGCAAACTTATTGAATGAGTCACGAATTACACGCAATTATGAACCTGTATATCAACCGGAGGAACTGGAGATTCTAAAAAACGGATTAGACCCAGATCTCTATCCGAATGTGGATTGGATGGATTTATTGTTGAGGAAAGGCTCATGGCAACACCGCGTTAACCTGAATTTAAGCGGTGGTGGTTCTACTGCACGGTATTACGCCTCTATTAGTTACCTTGATGAAGAAGGCATGTACAACACTGATAAAGCGTTGAAAGACGATTACAACACTAATGCAAACTATCGTCGTTACAACTATCGTCTGAATACAGATATTGATATCACGAAAACTACACTATTAAAGTTAGGTGTATCCGGTTGGTTATCTAAGAGAAACAGTCCGGGACTGGGTGATGCAGATGTATGGGGTGAACTTTTTGGCTATACCGCCATTCGTACTCCTTTACTTTATTCCAACGGTCGTGTTCCGGCAGTAGGTACAGGCAACAAAACAAACCCATGGGTAGCAGCTACACAGACTGGATTCAATGAAAACTGGGAAAATGTGATTCAGACAAATATTACGTTGGAACAGAATTTGAAGTTTATCACCAAAGGTCTGAAATTTGTTGGACGCTTCGGCTATGATACCTATAATAACAATCACATCAATCGTCGTAAATGGCCTGAGCAATGGAGTGCCGAACGTTCACGCGATGAAAATGGAAATTTGGTATTCAAGAAAATTTCGGATAGTAGCAATATGCATCAAGAAAGTGGTTCTAGCGGTAACCGTCGTGAATTTTTAGATATGATGCTTAATTGGGAACGCGGTTTTAAGGCACATCATCTCAATGCTACGTTGAAATACACACAGGACTCGTACATCAAAACACAAGACTTAGGTGATGATCTGAAAAATGGTGTCAACAGACGTAATCAAGGATTGGCAGGGCGAATTGCGTATAACTGGAACTATCGATATTTCGTAGATTTCAACTTCGGCTATAATGGTTCGGAGAATTTCGCAAAAGGGCATCGCTTCGGTTTCTTCCCGGCATACTCTTTAGCATGGAACATTGCAGAAGAATCATTTATCAAAAAGAATTGGAAATGGATGGGTATGTTCAAAGTGCGTTTCTCTTATGGTAAAGTAGGTAATGATAAGATTCGTCATAACAATGCAGATGTACGTTTCCCTTATCTGTACGCAATTGGCGAAGGCAATAGTTATGATTGGGCAAACTACGGTAGTTCTTATGGATTCACAGGATTAACTTACACAGAACTAGCTTCCGACCAAGTTAGTTGGGAAGTGGCAACGAAGAAAGACCTGGGAGTAGATTTGGCTTTGTTTGATGATAAATTCAAATTGACAGTTGATTACTTTGATGAAAGTCGTAGCGGAATTTTCATGCAACGCCAGTATTTGCCTGGCATGATTGGCCTGCAAGGAAAGAGTCCTTTTGCAAATGTCGGTAAAGTAAATTCCAAGGGATTCGATGGCAATTTCTCTTTCAAACAGAGGTTCAATCAGGTAAGTTTGACAGTACGTGGTAATATGACTTACAGCAAAAATGAGATTATTGAAAGAGACGAAGCTAACAATGTATATCCCTATCAAATGCAAAAGGGCTATCGAGTGAACCAGAATAAAGGATTGATTGCATTAGGACTGTTCAAGGATTACGATGATATTCGCAATAGTCCTACTCAAAAGTATGGTCCTGTAATGCCCGGTGATATTAAATACAAAGATGTAAATGGTGATGGTGTAGTGGATGACAACGATATTGTAGCAGTAGGAGCTACTAATCGTCCGAATCTGATTTATGGTCTTGGACTTTCTGTTAAATGGAAAGGACTTGATGTCAATTTGCATTTTCAAGGCGCGGGCAAGTCGCAGTTTTTCTTGTCCGGGAAATGTATCAGAGCTTTCAGCGAAGGGCAATGGGGTAATATTATTAAAGGAACTTTGGATAATCGCTGGGTAGATGCGGATACTGCCGAGAAATTAGGTATTGCAGCCAACGAGGATCCCAATGCTACTTTCCCCCGCCTAAGTTACACAGACCAAGGAAATGGAAATACAACGATTTATGCTTATACTAATAACTACCGCAACTCTACTTACTGGTTGCGTGACGGTTCCTACGTACGTCTGAAAACGGTTGATATTGGCTACACACTTCCCAAAGCACTGGTTAACAAAATACATTTTAATAATGTACGTATTTTCTTGACTGGAACCAATTTACTTACATGGTCTAGTTTCAAACTCTGGGACCCGGAGATGGGTAGCAATAATGGAGAGAAATATCCATTGTCCAAATCCGTAACGTTAGGTTTGAGCGTTAACTTATAAATGATTAATGATATGAAAAAAATATATATACTATTAGTCGCAATTTTTGCGATCAGTTCCACTTCTTGTTCCGATTATTTGGATTCTGATTACATTTTTGAGGATAGAGAAACAATTGATAAAGTTTTTACCGACTATAAAAAAACAGAACAATGGTTGGCACAGGCGTATACCTATTTGTTGGGACAATGTTGTGATGTTGCAAGTAAACGTAATACACCTTTTGTGTTTGATGATTGCATGTATTATGGCGATGATGATGTTACAGTGGATGCAACCAAAGGCGGTGCTTTATCTTATAATAAATTCCGTGAAGGAGCATACGATGAAAACACTTTCCAAGATACTTGGAACCGTTGTTATAATGGTATTCGACAGGCTTCTATTTTCATCCAGTATGCAGATATGAGCATTGAGCATAGTGCGGAGGAAATCATTGACCTCAAAGCACAAGCCCGCTTTGTTCGTGCCTATTACTATTGGTTGTTACTCCGGAAGTATGGTCCTATTCCACTGGTTCCAGATGAGGGTTTTGATTACAATCAGTCATACGAAGATTTGGAACTTCCCCGCAATACATACGATGAATGTGTAGATTATATCGCTAAAGAGATGGTCTTGGCAGCACAGGGTTTACCTTTGAAAAGAGACCAGCTTTCCATTACCCGTCCTACTCGCGGTGCCGCCTTAGCTACCCGTGCTTTGGCAATGCTTTATGCTGCAAGTCCGCTAATGAATGGCAACGATGATGCGTATGCACAGCAAATGACCAACCGTGACGGGAAACGTTTATTAAATCCTGTATACGACAACAGTAAATGGGCTAAAGCAGCAGCTGCTTGCAAAGATGTGATGGGACTAGGCGTTTACCATATTTATACAGCCGATTTCCGGTCGACTCATTCTATTGCTTTTCCTGCTACCATCGCTCCTCCGATTCACCCGGAATATAGTTATAAAAATTTTCCAGAAGGTTGGCAGAATATTGATCCGTTCGAATCTTATCGTTCTCTATTCAACGGACAGGTAACTGCTATGGACAATCCTGAATTGATTTTTACTCGTGGAAAAAATATTTCCGGTGAACGCATCAAAGATATGGTCATTCATCAATTGCCCACTGTAGCTAAAGGATGGAATACGCACGGCGCCACCATGAAACAGGTAGATGCCTATTATATGAGCGATGGTACTGACTGTCCGGGAATGAACTCTGAATATGCAGGTACTCCAGCTTATCAAGGACGCATAGATACTCGCCCTCGCGCAACTGGTTATACAACAAATAATACAGATCACAAACCGCTTCCAAATGGAGTATCTTTGCAATATGCTGAACGTGAACCACGTTTCTATGCGTCCATTGCTTATAATGGTATGTACTGGCATCTAGGTAATGAACCAGAAGTTCAGAATCAAGATCAACAAGTATTCTATTATCGCGGAGATGGAAATGGTTATGCAAATAGTATGTTCTGGTTGCGCACCGGCATTGGGGTAGCTAAGTATGTGCATCCTGATGATACCTATTATAATAGCGATGCAGCCAAGGTAAAAGATAAAGATGAACCAGCTATTCGATATGCTGATATCCTGCTGATGTATGCAGAAGCTTTGAATGAATTGACTGCTAGTTATGAAGTTCCTTCTTGGGATGGCTCCATCACTTACACAATCAGCCGCAACGTAGAAGATATGCGTACAGGTATAAAACCAATACGCATGCGTGCCGGGGTGCCCGATTATGATGCAGATACATATAGTAACCCGATTAAATTTCGCATCAAACTAAAACGCGAACGTCAGATTGAGCTCTTTGCTGAAGGAAAACGCTACTATGATCTTCGACGCTGGAAAGATGCGGAAGTAGAGGAAGCAATGCCTGTTTACGGTTGTTATACATTTATGAGTAATGCCAATAAAGACCTGTTCCACACACCGGTTCCTATATCAAATCTTTCTGCTACTTTCTCACCGAAAATGTATTTTTGGCCCATCAAGCACAGTGAACTGAAACGAAATAAACTTCTGACCCAAAACCCGGGATGGACCTACAATGATTAATCTAAAAAAACTAGAATATGAAACTGAAAAATATCTTATTATATCTGTTACCCATAGCCGGCTTATGTAGTTCGTGCAATGATGAATGGGAAAATGAACAGTTTACACATTATATATCATTTAAAGCTCCCATTAACAGTGATGGTGTGTTTCGAATCAATGTACGCTATAGATCTGGTAATGAAAAGACGACATTTCAGTTACCAATCATTGTGAGCGGATCTACCACCAATGAACGTAACATTACAGTACATGTTGGTTTGGATACAGATACCTTAAAAGTACTAAACCAAGAACGCTTCAATAATCGTACCGACTTGTACTATCAAGTATTGCCAAAAAAATTCTACTCTCATTCAGAAACGGTGCAGATCAATGCCGGGCAAGATGTAGCATTAATGCCTATCGACTTTTCAATGGAGGGCATCGACTTATCAGACAAATGGGTATTACCATTGACTATCGAAGAATCACCTGATGGAAACTATACCCCAAACTATCGAAAGCACTATCGGAAGGCATTGCTTCGTGTGATGCCATTCAATGATTATTCAGGAAATTATAGTGCTGTAAATTACAAAACATATTTGAATGGTTCAGAAACAGATGCACCATACGTGAAAAATTATGTCATGATGTATGTAGTTGACGATGAAACGTTATTCTTCTATGCAGGTTTATTTGATGAAACTCGTCAAGACAGGAAAGGGTATCGGATTAAAGCAAAATTCAACAATAATGGAACAGTAACGCTTTCTCCGGCAGATCCAAATAATAAAATGCAGTTTGCGCTCGGTAAAGATGATTTTAATAATGAGATCACTGCTTCTTACAGTATCACGGAGTCAATGGACGCTATCCGTCCCTACTTAATGCACCGAACCATTATTATCAATAATATCAACTATACGTTCAAAGACTATACAACGATTCCCGGTGTCGAAACTGAATTTCATGTAATGGGTTCGTTGACATTAGAACGTCAAATCAATACTCAAATTCCGGATGAAGACCAAGCTATCGAATGGGAAGAAGGAAATTAAAGGTTGGTCAAAGAATAAATAAACTATAAATGGGGATTGTAAATGCTATGGATATTTGTAAATATCCATAGCATTTCAGTCGTTTATTATTAATCGCAATGAATAAATATGTATTGTTTTTAATTTTTATATTTTCATGTATTGCCTGTGGGGAAACAAATGAACAGGATACCAATACAATAGAGGGTAGCACCGATACTTCGCAAATAACTATTACACCAGTGACGAATTTGAAGGCTAAGATTACACAAAATCCCAATGAACTTTATCTAACATGGACGAATCCGATTACTGTGACCAATATGCTAGGGGTAGAGATCTATTATAAGCAGAAAGGTTCCAATGACGAAAAAAGAGTGAATACGATTCAGAAAGGAGAAGGGTATTTACTCCGGTTGACATCCGCAGAGCCTTATTTCATATCTGTTGTTGTGGTGGATAACTACGGAAGAAAATCAGAAAGAGTTACCATTACTGCTATTCCATCGAATAAGGGAGTACCTTTGGCAGATAGTTGTACGTATGTACTTATTGAACAGTTTATGGATAAAACGAAAGGAACGTTTTGGGTATCCCCCCAAAATATATCTGGAAATTCGGCTAATACTTATATTTATTGGCAACAGGCTCATGCTATTGATGTGGTATTGTATTCTTATGAACGTATCAAAGATAATAATCCTATATTGGCTGCGACATATAAAGAATATTTTGAAAGATGGTTTCAAAATCATGGAAATAATTATCATCACGACAACAACGATCCTACAGGCTTTTCAAATCCATATACTGATGATATGTGTTGGATTGGTCTGACTTTATTGCGAATGTCAGAAGTGTTAGACGATAATAAGTTTGCCGATACAGCCAAGAGGTTGTATGACACTTACATTATTACACGAAAATGGACAGATGATAAAGGAACTGGACTTCCTTGGAATAATGAAAATAATTCTAATGGGCGAAGCCGGAATATATGTACCAATGCTCCCGGTGCTTTGATGGCTACCAAATTGTATAAAAAATACAATGAAGATAAGTATTTATCAGATGCTAAAATACTTCATAAATTTGCCTACGATAATAATTACTTAACATTGGGAGATGGTAGAATAGAGGAACCTCCTTTAACCTATACGCAAGGTACGTATGGAGAAGCAAGTAGGCAATTGTATCATATTACAAATGAAAAATATTATCTGACATGTGCAGAAAAAGTTATTAGCTATGTCACAACCAGTGATAGGTGCTTAACTAATGGCATTTTGCGTAATGAAGGTCCGTCTATGGACCAAAGCATCTTTAAAGCAGTTTTGATTCCTTATATAGTCAATTTGGCATTGGATGAAGCTGCTAATAGTACACTTAGGCAGAATCTGATTCTTTTCCTGCGAAAAAATGCAGAAACGTTGAGCGCAAACTTGACTCGTGGAACTTATCCGGAAATGTATTGTAACTATTATTGGGGATCCATATTTACTGGAAATATTGCTTCTATGGGCGCACAAGCAAGTGGAGCTTCTCTTTTGGAAGGTGTTCTCCGATTGAATACAGCACTAGAAAATAATTAGTCATAAGCATCACTGTTTAAAATGAAGCAATGCAACCTTAATTATTCATGCGAATCAGTTGTTGAATGTAAGTTCTTGTTTTTAAGAAATTCTTTGATGCTAAAATAGCTTTGATACGCTCCGTAGAACAGATAGAAGGTATATTATTGAATATAAGATAAATAATAAGCAGCTTGCCATTGTTTAAATCCAGCTCAATGACAGGCTGCTTAAATTATAATTACTTATAGTATGCTGCAGATATGATTATAAAAGATCTAATATAATCTAATATAAATAGAGAACTTTAAATTAAAAAACAGAGAAGTTTTGCAAATTCACTTTTAAAGATTAAATTTGCAAACAGTAAAATAAGAGCAGCAATGATAGAACGAATACTGAAATCCAAGCTAATTGAAATGGCAAATAAATATCCGATTGTTACATTGACAGGACCTAGACAATCTGGAAAATCAACATTATTGAGGAATTCCTTTCAGGACTATGAGTATGTGTCTTTGGAAGATCCTGATATGAGACTATTTGCTACAGATGATCCGAGAGGATTTCTTTCCACCTACTCGGATAAAACAATTATCGATGAAGTTCAAAGAGTTCCGTCACTTTTCTCTTATATCCAAACGCATACCGATAAAGAGAATAAAGAAGGTATGTATATGCTGGCCGGATCTCATAACTTCTTATTAATGGAAAGTGTGAATCAATCATTAGCTGGACGTACGGCAGTACTCAAGCTACTACCGTTTTCGCATTATGAAATGGAAAAAGGAGAAATATTGCCATCCAGTGTAAATGAAGAAGTTTTTAAGGGAGCTTATCCACGTATTTATGATAAAGCTATAAATCCGGATGATTATTATCCTTTCTATATACAAACATATGTAGAAAGAGATGTGAGATTATTACGTAATATTGGGGATCTAAGTAAATTTATTAAATTCCTCAAATTATGTGCAGGTCGCATAGGGCAATTATTAAATCTTTCATCATTAGCAAATGAATGTGGAATTTCTGTCACAGCAGCTACTAACTGGTTATCTATATTAGAAGCAAGTTATATCTGTTATTTACTGAAACCTGATTATAACAATTATGCCAAACGATTGGTAAAAACTCCTAAGTTATATTTTTATGATACAGGGCTAGCCTGTTCTTTACTTGACATACAAAATGCAGAACAAATAACTACTCATTTTTTACGTGGAGGATTGTTTGAAAATCTTGTCATCAATGAATTTGTAAAAGAATCCTATAATAGAGGTGTTGAACCGGGATTATCATTTTGGCGTGATAGTACTGGCAATGAGGTTGACTTATTAAGAATGGTTGGCGGGAAACAGTATGCCTATGAAATCAAATCAGGAGCAACTTATTCACCGGATTTCTTTAAAGGTATTTCAAAATGGGCTAAACTATCTAATACTCCAACGGAACAATGTTTCGCGATTTATAATGGAGATAAGGATATAAAAACATCTGTCGGTCAAGTGAATGGATGGAATCATTTTAGTCTGTTTTAAACCGCCACTAATATATCATGTCTTTATTCCATCTTATTTGATCCCTGAAACTACATTTGGGGATATATTATTTCTTTATCATGCATGAACTGTTGATATTTTATTCTAAAATTAGAATTTGTTGAAACAATCTGGGATACCCCAAATCCTAGAAATAAATCATTTTTATAGACTACAAAAACACTCGAAAAACCAACTAATTACAACACAGAAACAAGACATGTTAGCTATACATATCTGATAATAAACTAAATAACTAAAAAAAACTTAGTCTGGACAGGACCCGGAAAACCAACTTTGCACGGATGACTTCG
>ULVE01081418.1_pt1 | contig 13292 bp, 15 predicted proteins | sample 1959161 | NCBI WGS metagenome assembly ULVE01 (sample SAMEA4835778, study PRJEB28245) | human gut metagenome | biome: gut microbiome; material: fecal sample | place: Denmark | collected 2008
TCCTAATACTGGCGGTGTCGTTGGCTTCTTTGCCGGAGAGAACGATATGAATGCCTTCGGTGAACAGCTTATTCCATTTGGTCGTGCCATGCGTAACTTTGCAAACGAAGTCGCCGGAATTGACGCCAGTGTTATTACTGAAGCAGCTACCGCTGGTAAGGCACTTGCAGAGATGGCAAGCACCGTTCCAAACAGCGGCGGCGTAGTTGGCTTCTTTGCTGGTGAAAACGATATGGATGACTTTGGCGAACAGCTTGTTCCTTTCGGCAGAGCAATGAAGGATTTCTCTGACGCTGTTTCCGGACTGAAAGCCGATGTCATTCAAAATAGCGTTACCGCAGGTCAGGCTTTGCTTGAACTTGCGAATACGGTGCCGAATACGGGCGGTGTTGTATCCTGGTTTACGGGCGATAACGACCTTGAAACCTTCGGTGAACAGCTCGTTCCGTTTGGCACAGCAATGAAGAACTATTCTTTGGCTGTTACAGGATTGGATGCATCTGTCGTCACAAACTCCGCAAATGCAGCTAAAGCTCTGGTTGAGCTTTCAAACAATTTGCCGAATAGCGGCGGTATCGTATCCTGGTTTACGGGCGATAACGATATTGCAAGCTTCGGTGAGCAGTTGGTATCTTTCGGTCAGTCATTTGCCGCGTACTACAACAGCGTTAGCGGAGTGGATGTAGCTAAGCTGAGTGGTGTGGTTGTCGAGTTCAGAAATCTTGTGGATTTGGCAAACGGCATTAAGAGTGTTGATACAAGTGGAATGTCTACATTTGCTCAGAATCTTACGAATTTGGGTAATGCTGGTATCGATGGCTTTATCAATGCCTTTACAAATGCTAATTCCCGTGTAAGTACAGCCGCAAACACAATGGTCACTACATTTATCAACGCCGCCAAAGCACAGCAAGGAAATCTGACAAGCACTTTCACCACCATGATTAACGGTATTGTCACTACTTTTACAAGCAAGTACAGTCAGTTCACAGTCATGGGGCAGACGATGATGACTAACTTTATCTCTGGTATTCGTACCGGCGACGCATCTGCTCGGTCGGCATTTGTCGCAATCGTATCCGGTTGTCTGACAGCAATCCGAAATAAGTTCTACGAGTTTAACACCGTTGGACAGACTACGATGACAAATCTCATTGCTGGCATTCGAACAAAAAACCAGCTTGCAAAAGATGCCTTTGTTCAGATCATCAACAGTTGTCTGACAGCAATCCGAAATAAGTACACCGACTTCTATAACGCCGGTAAGTATCTTGTTGAAGGATTTGCCGCTGGCATAACTGCCAACACATACATGGCTGAAGCGAGAGCAAGAGCTATGGCAAGAGCAGCGGCAGCGGCAGCAGAAGCGGAACTCGACATTAACTCACCGTCTAAAGTTGGCTATCGAATTGGCGGATTCTTTGGTATGGGCTTCGTCAATTCCCTGATCGACTACACCGATAAGTCTTACGATGCCGGTGCATCTGTTGCAAAGTCGGCTAAGGAAGGACTCTGCAACGCGGTTTCCAAGATCGGTGCTTTCATCGAAAACGGAATTGACTCTCAACCGACAATTCGACCGCTGCTTGATCTGTCTGATGTAACAGAGGGTGCTGGTAGATTGTCGGCACTTCTGAGTCGGAATCAGGCAATGAAGATCAGCGCTGGCATGGAACATGAGGGTACTGGTATCGTTCAAAATGGCGGTATTACACCTACCTCCGGAAACAACTACAATTTCACACAAAATAACTATTCACCTAAGGCACTGTCGAGGATCGACATTTATCGTCAGACGAAGAATCAGTTCTCGGCGTTGAAAGGATTGGTGGAAACATGATTCACTCATTTGCTATCACCAATTACTTAGGTGATAGGATCAAACTTGACTTGAGGGAGCCTGAGGTTTCGGGCTTCCTCATCAAGTCTGTAACCGGCTTAGGTCCGGTCAAAGCAACTGTCAACACGACAGAAGTCGTCACTAATGACGGCTCTATGTTTAACTCCGCCAGATTGAGTCAGCGGAATATTGTTTTCCAAATCGTATTTGTTGATACAGTCTACGGAGAAACGATCGAGGATGTACGGCAGAAATCCTACAAATACTTTCCGGCAAAGAAAAGCGTTGAAATCATTATCGAAACTGATAACCGATATGTACGAACAAGCGGTTATGTGGAATCGAATGAACCGAACATTTTCAGTTCGCAGGAAGGTACATCAATCTCAATCATTTGTCCTGACCCATTCTTCTATTCAGCCGGAGAGGATGGAAACAATGTAACGGATTTCTACAGTATTGACCCGATGTTTGAGTTTCCATTCTCGAACGAGTCTCTGACGGAACCTTTGCTTGTATTTGGCGAAATTCAGATCAAGACGGAGGGTGTCATCACTTACTATGGCGATGCCGAAATCGGCGTAACGATCTATATTCATGCAATAGGACCGGCAAGCAACATCAATATTTACAATACGGAAACCAGAGAAGTCATGAAGATCGATACTGTGAAGCTCCAAAAGCTAACTGGAAAGGGTATCGTCGCAAGTGATGATATCGTTATTAACACCTCAAAGGGTGATAAGAGCATTACTCTGATTCGTGAAGGCGTTTCGTACAACATCCTGAACTGTTTGGATAAGAATACCGACTGGTTTACCTTAGCAAAAGGCGATAACATTTTCGCCTTTACTGCTGACAGCGGTGTTACGAATCTTCAGTTCAGAATTGAAAACAAAGTAATCTATGAGGGGGTATAACTATGGAACTTTTGGTCTTAAACACCGACTTTGAGTCCATAGCCGTCATAGATACTTACGAATCCATGATATGGACTGACCGGTATAATTCGTATGGAGATTTCGAGATATTCTTCGCTATGGATACACAACTCTTGCAGTATTTGAAAGAGGATTACTATCTGTGGCTGAAGGATTCGGAGCACTGTATGATTATCGAGGACATCAAGATCAATGCCGACACAGAAGAAGGAAATCATCTTATCGTGACTGGAAGGTCACTGGAGTCTATTCTTGAACGCCGCATCATCTGGGGACAGCGAATCTTTAATGGAAATCTTCAAAATGGCATCCAGACGATGCTAAACGAATGCATCATTTCTCCGTCTATTGCCGATCGAAAGATTTCCAACTTTGTGTTCGTGCCTTCTACTGATCCTAAAATCACAAGTCTGAAAATCGACAACCAATACACAGGTGACTGCCTGTACGATGTCGTCAAAGGACTTTGTGAGGAAAACAATATAGGGTTCAAGATCGTACTGACAGATGAAAACAAGTTTGCATTCAGTCTGTATGCCGGTGTTGATCGCTCTTATGAGCAGACAGAAAATCCGTATGTTGTTTTCTCTCCAAACTTTGAGAACATCATCAACAGCAACTATTATTCATCCAGAGCGAGTTTTCGAAATGTGACTCTGGTCGCAGGAGAAGGTGAAGGGGCAGCAAGGCGAACTGCTATCGTTGGCTCAGCCTCAGGGCTTGATCGGCGTGAGCTTTTTACAGATGCTCGTGACATCTCATCCGATACTGAGGACGGGACTCTTTCCGATGCAGAATATATGGCGCAGCTTCGGACAAAAGGCTTGAAGAATCTGGCAGATCATATTGTAACCACTGCATTCGAAGGAGAAGTTGAAGTTACTCGACTTTTCAAATACGGCGAGGACTTCTTTATCGGAGACATCGTTCAAATCGCCAATGAATATGGCAATGAGGGATCAGCTTACATTTCAGAGCTGGTCATCTCAAACAGTGAGGAAGGGTTGTCGATTTATCCGACCTTCAAAACTATTTCAAAGTAAGGAGGGAGAAACTGAATGAGCGTATCAAGCGGATTTTTCAATTCACTTAACGGTGACCGCAAATACAATGCTGCACAGATGTCAGCTATCTTTGATGGACTCATCATCGATGGTGTATTTGCTTCTATCGGAACCGCTTTTGCTGTGAAGGCGGCAGGCGGTCTTACCGTGAATGTCGGTATCGGCAAAGCCTGGTTCGACCATACATGGACAGTCAATGACAGCATCCTGCCGATGACCGCCCCGGAAGCAGAGGTGCTTCTTGATCGTATTGATGCCGTGGTTCTGGAAGTAAACGGAATGGAATCAGTTCGTAATAACACTATCAAATTTGTCAAAGGTAATCCGTCCAGCGCACCGTCGAGACCGACTTTGACGAACGAGGGAAATGTCCATCAGTACCCTCTCTGTTATATTTACAGAAAATATGGCACTGCGGTCATTAACCAAGCTGATATTACCCCTATGGTTGGCACAGAATCTACTCCATTTGTAACTGGCATTCTTCAGACGATCAGTCTGGACGAGTTGCTTGGCAAATGGCAGGATGAGCTTGATCGATTTACTGATGCACGATCTAAGGAAGTCGATGATTGGATTGCTCAGGAGGAAAGCGATTTCACGGCTTGGTTCAATAAAATGAAAGCGGACCTCCAACAGGAGCAAACCGTTCTTGACCAGTGGATCGCATCTGAACAGGCCGATTTCCTTGCCTGGTATAACCAGATGAAAGATCAGCTCAGCGGCGATGTCGCCGGTAATCTGCAACTTGAGATCGACAAGGAAGAGGTCAAACGGATTTTACTGGTTGACTTCGAAGACGGAACCAAGGAGTTTTCAGATGATGGTACTGTTATCACTTCGACTGCGAGCGATGGTAGAACCTTGACGAAGACTTTTTCTGATGGATTCCTGACCATGACAAATGTGCTGAAAAGTGCAGCTGGAGCAGAAGTGGCGAGAGCCGTCAAAACTTTTGACTCCGATGGCAAGCTTATCAGCACCGTTGTAACTTATTCTTAAAGCGAAAGGAGAATAATCAAAATGGCAGAAGAAGATCTGATTTTCGGTAAAAACCGACATTTCTTTGGCGGCATTGAGCCGTCTAATATGCTGGCATTCAGCGTGGCTGTTGAGAGTGGCGTTGTGAAAGTCACAGCAACACTTCCTAACGACACGGTCGTGAACAACCAGACACTCTGCACCGTGGAAGGTGCGATTATCCGGAGGAAGACAACCGATTATCCTAAGGACGAGTTCGATGGTGATCTGGTCGCCAACATCAAAGCGTCCACTGTCTTCGCAGATAGTGGTGCATCTCCTACCGGAACTTACTACTATGCAGCATTCCCTTATACCACTCAGGGTGTGTATAACCGAAACAAGGCTAACAGTGTAGTCGTTAATGAACCGGAGCCGATGCAGGAGTTTTCCGCTAAGTCGGTGTATGTCTCAGCGTCTGATACCGTTAAGGTAGAAATTACGGCGAAGCTTCCGAGTGGCGTTGCAGGTGCAGTTATCCGTAGGAGCACGACCGGTTATCCTACCAGCGAGACTGAGGGTGAGCTATTCAAGAACATCACTGCAAACGGCACTTATACGGATACTAATGTGACGGTCGGAGTGGTGTATTACTATTCCGCATTCCCTTACACCAGTACCGGTGCCTATAATCGCAGCGAGGCAAACAGAACCAGCGTAACGCCGAAGAAGAGAGATTATCTGTTCGGTTATGATTTGGTGAAAGCGACTTCCAGCCCCACAGGACGAGTAACTTATCCTTCTGATGTGGATAATGCAGCGTTTACTCCGGCGGCTATGAATTTCAGCACTGGTAAGTTCAACTATGGTGGTTGGGCGTTTGATCCGGGCGAAAAGTTTATGCCGCGCCCCTGTATGCTAACTTACGCAGGTGTTGTAGATCACTATCTCAATCCTAACGACTATACCAAGAAGGTCAACGGCACCACATCCAAGGTTACGGATACTTCTTTCGGCGGCAACGCCATGATGGAATGGCCGAAGATCTATACAAAGCGTTGGGAATCGAATGGTGTTTACCATTTCCGCTGCTCCGATACTCCTCAGGACGATACTTGGGATTGCTGGTGTAACTATGACCGCAATAACAACCAGATCGATCATTTCTATACCCCCATCTATTTCGGTTCTCTGGTTTCCGGTAAGCTGCGTTCTATCAGCGGTGCAGCTAACAGCGTAAACACCACGGCGGCTAACGAAATCGCCTATGCAAAGGCAAACGGCAATGACTGGTATACCGAGGTGCTGGCTGACAGACTTCTGCTTCAGGATCTGTTGGTTATGATGGCTCGTTCTACTGAGTGCCAGACTGCATTTGGCTACGGACGGTGCAAGAGTTCCAATAGCAATGCTATTGCCCCCGGTACGATGAACACCAAGGGTATGTTCTGGGGTTCCAATGACCAGACTTCCGGCGTGAAGGTCTTCGGTATGGAGAATGTCTGGGGTAACCTGTGGCGTCGTACTGCCGGCTGGATCAATGCTAATGGTACGCAGAAGGTCAAGCTGACTCGTGGTACTCACGATGGTTCTACTGCAACCGACTACAACACAGACGGAAACGGTTATAAGACGATCGCAAATGCTACTCCGGCTGGCAGCTCCGGAGGCTACATCAGCAGCATGAAGACGGAAGCATTCGGACGGCTGCCTGTTAATGCAAGTGGTTCCAGCAGCACTTATGAGGCTGACGGCATGTGGTACAATAACAGCCAGGTCAATTACGCGTCTGTCGGCGGCGCCTGGAGCGATGACCTTCTGGTCGGTCCTTTCTGCGCTCCTCTGCCCAATGCGGCGTCCAGTTCGCACTCGGCCCTTGGCGCGGCTCTCTCTTGTAAACCGCTTGCTGCTGCGTAAGCAGCGAGGAGAGGACGGGAGAACCTTAGGTTCGCCGGGTAAACGAAAACAATTAAATATTAGGGGTATACACTGCGCCCAGCGCGTATGTCGGCGGCAACTGGAACAATGACCTTATGGTCGGTCCTTTCTACGCTAATCTGAACAATACGGCGTCCAATTCGAACTCGAACAATGGCGCGGCTCTATCTTATCCATAAGAAGCTCTCCTTAATGCAGTGTATGCCGCCATTTCAAAATGGCAAGAGATATCCGCATCTCTTCCTCACCACTTGGTGAAAATTAACTCGGTGCAAGCATCTGTGAGTAGCTGAGAATAAGTCGAAAGCGGATGAGAGGATAAGAGAGAACATGAAATCCTATAACCACTTGTACGAAAAAACAATATCCGAAACGAACCGACGGTACGCTCTGTCTCAAGCAAAGCACAGCAAGAGATTCCGTAAAATCATGAAACACCGGCACATGTCTGACGATGCCGCAGTTGAACAATCCTTAGACTGGATAGTCAACTACGAAAACGCCGAGCATGTGCCGGTTTACATTTATGATGGGATTACTCGCAAGGAGCGCACTATTATTGTCCCTACGATGGAAGAGCTGCTTGTTCAGCATTGCATCGTAAATGCCATGAAGCCGATGTTCTGCAAGGGAATGTATGAACACAGCTATGCCAGTCTTCCGGGCAGAGGTGCCCATAAAGGAAAGCAGGTAATTGAGAAGTGGATCAGGACTGACCCGAAGAATTGTAAGTATGTCCTCAAAATGGATATTCGCCATTTCTTTGATTCCATCCCACACGATCGTTTGAAAGCCAAGTTGAAGAAGACCATTCATGACGAGAAGATGTTGGAGCTATTATTCCGCATTATCGATGTTACAGAGGTTGGTATTCCACTTGGCTTTTATACTTCTCAATGGCTTTCCAACTGGTATTTGCAGGGTTTAGATCATTTCATCAAGGAGCAGCTCTGTGCCGTGCACTATATGCGCTACATGGACGATATGGTCATTTTCGGAAGCAACAAGAGGGTTTTGCACCGCATGAGACAAGCAATTTCCGATTATTTGGAAATGGAGCTTGGTTTAGAACTTAAAGCGAATTGGCAAGTCTTTCGCTTTTCCTATGGCAACAACCAGGGGCGTGACCTGGACTTCATGGGCTTTCGCTTTTATCGTAATCGAACGATTCTTCGAAAATCCATCATGTACAAGGCCACGAGAAAAGCTCGCAAAATCTCCAAAAAGGAGAAAACAACCATACTCGATGCTCGGCAAATGTTGTCTTATCTTGGGTGGATCGACTGCACCGATACCTATTTGATGTATCGGAAGTGGATAAAACCGTGTATCAATTTCCAGCAATTGAAGCGAAAAGTTTCACGATATGACAAATACGATGAGAAGCGGGTATATCAAAAACTCGTCAGTCTTTACACTGCGAAAGGAGGAAAGTCGCATGGAGTTAAATTACAAGTACGCCGAGAGCACAGTCCAGCCAACTGCACTTGAGGTTACTGTTGGAACCGTATATCTCCGCAAGGACATTACGAGTATTGTACGAATTTCCGAACAGGGCGATAAAACCACTTACTGGACTTATCAGGAAGCGGCGCTGACCCCTCGGGAGTTCAATGAATACACCAATCTGCTTATGGCTGAAAACGCCATTAAAGGAACGAATGATTCGGACAACATTGTTCAGCTCATGGCAGGTCAGGAAACTGGTGATTCCCAGCAGCTTGCTATCATGGAAGCAATTGCCGATCTGTATGATGCCGTCGCAGCAATGATTCCTGAATGAGGAGGTAGCAAAAATGGTCAATCTTTATGCCACGCTTATCATCAATAAGCGCAGAACCTTCGACCAGGTGCCTGAAAAATTTAAGGCAGATGTCGAGGCAAAATTGTTAGAATATGGCTACGATACCAACGGCGATCCTATCGCTGAGGAGGAGTAACCATGTTTTATATTTTATCCAAATTTTTAATAGGAGGTAACAACATGGTAGCACTGTATGTCGCACTCATCATCGCAGGTCGTCGAACCTTTAATCAGGTTCCGGCAAAGTTCAAGGCTGCTGTCAAGACTGATCTGGAAGCTCTCGGTCTTGACGAAAATGGTAATCCTGTGGATTAACCGAAATTGGCAGGGAGTCTGCTTTGCAGTGGGCTCCCTCGCCTAATTAAAAGAGGTTTGGGGTGATATTTCCTACAAGCTTCTTATTTCATTTATGACTTCAAGGAGGATGATACATGGAAATGGAACCCTGGCTGCAAACGCTATTAACCATTTTAGGGACGATACTTGCTTCTTCTGGATTTTGGGCATACATCCAGGAACGAAGCAAACGAAAAGCTGCTGAAAATAAGCAGAACAATCTTGAAACGCAAATGCTCATTGGTCTGGCTCATGATCGCATTATCTATCTCGGCATGGTCTACATTGAGAGAGGTTACATTACACAGGACGAGTATGAAAATCTGTACGAATACTTGTACAAGCCTTATGAAAAATTAGGCGGTAACGGTTCGGCTAAGCGAATCATGACAGAAGTCGACCAACTTGCGATTCATAAATCAACTTACAATGCTTGAATTGGAGGTGAGATTATGAGTTATTCTGTTTCTGGCACAATGATTACTTTGACTCGGGGTGATACTTTTTCGGCGCTTATTACGATTACTGATCTAAATGACAATCAGTATATTCCCATGAATGGTGATCGTATTCGATTTGCCATGAAGAATGACTATAATGATGAAACTCCTCTTCTTATCAAGGAGATTCCGATTGACACGATGATCTTGACCCTCAATCCGGAAGATACAAAACATCTTCCCTTCGGAAAGTACGTCTACGACATTGAATTAACGAAGGCCACAGGAGAAGTTGATACTTTCATCACGAAAGCAATTCTTAAGCTAACGGAAGAGGTGCATTGACATGAGTAGCATAAAAGCGTTTGAGTGCCTTACTGGTCATATCTCTGGACTATGCACATTATCTGGTAAATTAACTTGCTTTGGAAGTTTGTCTGGCAAGCTGTCTGCTGTGATAGATTTTAATGCTTATTCTGGAGAATATGAAGTGGTGCCGAACGCTTTTAACACTCAAGTCTTGCCAACAGCCAATAAAGTGCTTAAGAAAGATATTGTTGTTCAAAAAGTCCCATATTTCGAAACCAGTAACAACTATGATGGGGTTACGGTTTATATTGCAGAGGAGGTTAATCAAAATGCCTAACCAAAACGTTAATAAGGTTATTTATGGCGGTCGTGTTCTCATCGACCTTACTGGCGACACCGTAGACCCCAGTAAACTTCTCAAAGGATCTAAAGCTCACGACAAGAGTGGAGCTCAAATTGAAGGTGCTTGCACATTTGATGTTGATTCTACGGATGCCACCGCTGTCGCTGCTGAAATCTTGTTTGGAAAGACTGCGTATGTAAGTGGCAATAAACTAACTGGCACAATGAAAAACAATGGTGCCGTTACTAAGAAGATCACCACCAGAGACGAGGAAGTTACAATTCCTCAGGGTTTCCACGATGGCAGCGGTAAAGTGGGAATCGACGCAACTGAAAAAGGCAAGCTGATTGCCAACAATATTCGAGAGGGCGTAACTATCCTCGGCGTTGAGGGTACAATGTCCGGCTCGGAAAACATGAAACCACAGGCTAAGACAGTTACACCGTCCACTGCGAAGCAGACGATTCTGCCTGATACAGAGTATAACTGTTTGTCTCAGGTAGAAGTTGAAGCTATTCCTTATGTGGAAGCAGATAATCCTGCTGGAGGAGTGACGGTAACGATTGCGGGGTGAGAGTAAATGGCTGTAAATAAGATCGTTTACAATCGCCGGACACTAATCGATCTGACCGCCGATACCGTCAGCAAAGAAACTCTTAAAAAGGGATTTACAGCTCATCAAGCCGATGGTACAATGATTACCGGTGAGTTTATTGGCGATGATTACGATGAAATTGACCGAATTCTTACAGCCGGTTTAACGGATGGCTATAAACATTTTTCGGACGATGGTACAATCATCAGCACAATCGATTCACAGGGTCGAACACTGGTTAAGACTTTTTCAAATGACTTTTTGACCTGTATCACGGTTCTAACTGATCCGGACGGGAATGAACTTGGTCGTACTGTGAGGTCTTTTTCTGACAATAGCAGCACGATTATTACTACCGACTCTAAAGGACAGAAGCTTGTTAAGAAGTTTTCGAATAACATGCTTAACATGGAAGCGGTTCTTACGGATGCTGCTGGTAAGGAGCTTGCCCGTCTTACAAAGGTCTTTTCCGCAGATGGGAAGGACATCACTTCGACCGTGGTTTATGGGAAATAAGATGCAATTTGAAGCCGTTGCGTGTAGGTTATTTCTGCATTATTCCTACACTTTGGCTCAAAAAGCCAGTAATTACGGGATATTTTGCTTCCAGTATATAAATCTTTGATCAAGGCTTCAGAAGCTTCTATCGTTCCTAAAGTATAATTTAGCATAAAACCACTCCTTCAAATATATTTCCATTTTGTTCTAACACATTTCGACGTTTTTTACAATAGATTATTGGAGGTAATGCAATGTACTTTAAATATCTGTCGGCTGCGTTTGGCAGCGCCATGATCACATCGGTCTATTCGGCCAGTACCACGGGCCGCAGGGAACGGCGGCATTGGCGGTCGTCGCTCCGGTCTGGAACATCATCTACAGTCTTGGCCTTTTGATGGGCATCGGCGGCAGCGTGATTTTCAGTACAAAGCGCGGCAGCGAGAAATGCGACGGGAGTGAGAACCAGTATTTCACATCGGCCGTGATCGGCGCAGTGATCTTATCCATTCTGGCATGGATCGGGGCCATATGCTTCGAGCGCCCCATCCTGACCTTCTTCGGAGCGGATGGCTCCTACCATTGTCCGCACCTATGCGTTATCCTTCCTGCTGCTGCCGTTCAACATCTTCTCGACCTATTATTTCCAGGCGATCATGAAGCCGAAGGCAGCGTTCGTTGTTTCTGTGGCACGGGGACTTGTCATCAGCGGCATTTTGATCATGGTTCTTCCTGCGCTGGTCAACGCCGATGCGATCTGGTTTGCGATGCCAGTCACGGAGCTGCTGGTCATGCTTTACGCCGCTTCGATGATCCGCAAATACACAAGGGCTTTGCCGGGAGGTACCACTTATGCAGATACCTGCCATTGAAAGCAATACACCCTCGCTGATCTGAAGCTGCTCCCTTAATAGGCCGCCCTGCACGCAGCGCCTCCCTTGCGGTATGGGGACGTGTTCGAATCTATTTGTGCCATGATAAGATAACAGCAAAAACAAAACCACCCTAACGGGTGGTTTTGCTTTTGCTGGGACTACTTCATTCTGCCGTCGCCGGCCATGAGGGCGGTCATCTCCTCGATGCGCTCCAGTGGGAACGGCGGCTCACACAGGGGCCTCATGGCGATGGACATGAGCTTCATGGGATTGTCGTCCGCCGCCACACGGTTGGAGCTGAGCGCGCCGCAGCGCTTGCAGCGGTGGATGATCGCCCATTCACCGCCCCTGCGTACCCAGACCGCCACCGGCTCCATGATGCCGCCGCAGTCGGCAGCCCGGTCGCCGGGCTCGATGTCTACGTGCAGGCTGGAAAGGCAGTTGGGGCAGTGGTTGCGGTGGTCGCTGCCGGCCCCCTGCGGTGTGCAGAGTCGGCCGCAGACCTTGCAGGTGAAGGTGTCATTGCAGGGATGGGTCTTGTAGTAGCCTTTTTCAAAAGTCTTCCGCTTGTTTTCGCGGTTCATGGTGTTTCCTCCTGAAGATGTGTTTTCATGCTCCGGGAGGAATGGCGTGCATATCGCCATCGATTGACAAGGGCAGGCGTGTTTGCTCTTGTCAATCGATGGCTGCCAGACCTCCCGGTCAGGCCACACGCTCCAGTGTCAGGGTATTGAGATTCAAACGCGTCTCCTTAATAAAATGTGTATTGCGCCCTGCGGGCACTGACGACAGGGTACTCTCCGCGCCGCCGTTTGTCAAGAGCCTATGCGTGCCTGAACACCTTTTTCTCCAGAGCGAAAATGCGCGGACTGAAGGTGTCCGGCTCCATCGTATCATACGTCTCGCGGTAGATTTCCATACGGCTGTCCACCGCGTCGATCAGGCTCAGCAGCTCCGCCTCGACGCACAGAGGGCGCACCGCCGCGCCGAATTCCGGCTCACCGTGGTGGGAGAGGATCAGGTGCTGCAGCAGCACGGACTTCTCCTCCGGCACGCCCAGGCGGGCGGCAGTCTCCGCCGCGTCCTGCGCTCCCATGACCAGGTGCCCCAGCAGCTGACCCTTAATGGAGTAATCCGTGGCCAGACCCAGCTGCGAAAACACGAACTCCTGCGCCTTCGCCATATCGTGGAGCAGCGTCCCCGTCAGCAGCAGGCTGCGGTCGATCGTCTCCGGGTACATTCCCGCCAGGAAGTCCGCGATCTTCACCATGTTGGCGGTGTGCATCAGCAGGCCGCCCAGAAAGGCATGGTGTACGCTCTTGGCGGCGGGGATGGACGCGAGCGTCTCC
>ULVE01095295.1_pt1 | contig 13262 bp, 6 predicted proteins | sample 1959161 | NCBI WGS metagenome assembly ULVE01 (sample SAMEA4835778, study PRJEB28245) | human gut metagenome | biome: gut microbiome; material: fecal sample | place: Denmark | collected 2008
ACATCAAGAATTTTTCGCAAACCAATTTTGTTTTACTATAATCCTCTATAATCGAAGCTTTTCTTGGAAAACGTGTTCCAATGTATAGAATTGGTATTGCTCAAAAGATATAAATTGTATGTATCCTTCAGCATATACAGGAGTCGCAATTTCTCTACAGGAATCCTGCCCAACATTCCATTCCAAACCGAATCGACTTCCTCATCCGAAAGAATCACGCCTTGAATGAATTTGAGTAAAGAGGAGAGTTTTCTTCCTCTTTACTCTTTTTATAGCATGATATTTTATACCTTTGTAAACAAAACTAAGATAGAAAGTATGGACAAACCCATGAACCGAATAAAAGAAGTGCTCGAAGAACGTGGTATCAAACAGACATGGCTGGCAGAGAAACTCGGTAAGAGCTTCTGCATGGTTAACTCATACGTTTGCAACAGGCGGCAGCCAAGTCTGGAGGTACTGTTTCAGATAGCAGAGATTCTGAATGTGGACGTGAAGGATTTAATAAACGACAAGAAATGATGAAAAGATGAGTTTAAAATGATATGTTTTTCCAAAGAGCCATTCTTCGTGGTTTCAAAGAGCCAAAATGGCACTTTGAAAAACAGCATTAGTAACTCTGCTAATATACATGTACATAGGAATAGGAATAGGAATAGGAACATGAACAAGCAATACCAAATAGATGAGCAAAGCCTCTTGAAAGCCCAACGTTTGTTTGAGTCGGGTGATATAGACAAAATAGAGGTTGGCACCACAAAAGGTCTGTGTGCCATACACAAGTATCTTTTTGACGGACTTTATGACTTTGCCGGAAAGATACGCAACCTGAACATAGCCAAAGGCGGATTCCGCTTTGCTAATTGCCTGTACTTGGAAGCGATACTTCCGGTTATCGAAAAAATGCCCGAAAGCACCTTTGAGGAAATCATCGCCAAATATGTGGAAATGAACATCGCCCATCCGTTCATGGAAGGAAATGGTCGTGCTACCCGAATATGGCTTGACATGATGCTGAAGAAGAATCTCGGCAAAGTGGTGGACTGGCAAACCGTTGACAAAGATCTTTATCTGCAAGCCATGGAGAGAAGCCCCATCAACGATTTGGAACTCCGTGTATTGCTCCAACCTGCACTGACCGACAAGGTCAATGACCAGGAAGTTATCTTCAAAGGAATTGAGCAATCGTATTATTACGAAGGGTATATCAGAAACGACAATCAATCAGACTAAGATAGATATAGGTAATGATAGAAGTAAACCAAATAATAAAGAATCTCATTCCTACAGAGCCTGTAACAGTAATTAAAATACAGACTTTGGGGAATATGTATTCCATAAAATACACGGGAATTAATTCCCATAAAAGCAGTACGAAAGTCGTAACCCAAGAACAATTCGATGGGCTTGAAATACTCACCTCTGAAGGAGAATTTAATTTCCAAGGCAATCCGGATAAGTTCGTTATTTGTGCAGAAGCCGAACGTATCCATTCTGCTTACCAATTTGATCCATTGTTTGCTATCAATTGCAGTATTGTGGATCCTCTCCCCCATCAGGTAGAGGCTGTTTACAAGTATCTTTTGCCACAGCCTAAGATTCGTTTCCTGCTGGCTGATGATACTGGTGCAGGAAAAACCATCATGACCGGACTCCTTCTTAAAGAGCTTTTAATGCGTGGTATTGTTGAACGTATCTTGATTGTTACTCCAGGTGGCTTGACCAAACAATGGCAAGAGGACGAGATGGGCGTGAAATTCAATATACCGTTTACGTTAGTCAACCGCAGTATATTTACTGCCGACCCAACGGTTTTCCGTACCACGGATAAAGTTGTCACTTCTATCGACTTTATAAGCCGCGATGACATCATGTCTGTATTAAGTAACACCAGTTGGGATATGGTAATCATTGACGAGGCTCACAAGTTATCAGCATATGAATATGGTCAAAAAACATATAAATCCAAAAGGTATGAGGCTGCATATACGCTTTCAAAACAGTGCGAACATCTACTTTTACTCACTGCCACACCTCACCGAGGTCGTACAGATACGTTTAAAAAATTACTACAATTACTTGATGAAGACATTTTTGCTTCTGACGATATTGCAGCCGACCGAGTAAAAGAACTCAGTAAAGACGGTTTGAATAAATTCTTCATCCGCCGTTTGAAGGAAGACATGAAAGACTGGGACGGAAAGCCGCTCTACAAAAAACGGTTTACCAAAACCATATCATACCAACTGACTCCTGAAGAGAAATATCTCTATGATGAAGTGACAGGCTATCTGACCCAAAGGAAAGAAGAAGCCACCGAAGAAAAGAATGTACATGTAACTCTTGCCCTAACCGTGATGCAACGCCGTTTGGTCAGTTCGATATTTGCCATTAAAAACACGCTTTTCAAACGTTGGAATGCATTGCAAGGCATAGTAGATGAGGTGAGGCAAAATCCCAATATTTGGAAACAAAGGCAAAGACTGGAAACCATCGATGTGGACAACATCGACCAATATGACGACTTGGAAGATGACGAAAAAGATGCCTTGGACAACATTCTCTCTGACCCGAAAAAGTTCAAGCTTTTTACTACCTCAAAAAGCCTTGACGAAATAGCCAACGAAGCCAAGGAGGTGAAACGTTTGTACGACATTGCCAACAAACTTTACACACAGAACCAAGAAGAAAAGAAGTATATCCAACTGAAAGAGCTTCTGAAGAGTGAGGGTGTCATTGATGGGCAAAAATTGGTGATATTTACCGAACACAAAGATACATTGCTCTATTTACAAGAACGACTTACCAACAACGGCTACAAGGTTGCTGTTATCCATGGTGGTATGTCCGTTGATGAGCGTAGAGAAGCGCAATGGATATTCATGGCTCCCGAAACGCAGATACTCATTGCCACAGATGCAGCCGGTGAAGGCATCAACCTGCAATTTTGCCGGCTGTTGATTAATTGGGACATACCATGGAACCCCAACCGCTTGGAGCAACGCATGGGACGAATTCACCGCTATGGACAAAAACAAGACGTCCTTGTTTTTAATATGGTGGCAGACAATACACGGGAAGGACAAGTGCTTGCCAAATTACTCCGGAAACTCGATGTCATACGTGAAAGCATGGGCGATGACCGTGTTTACGACGTGATACAAGACGTATTGAGAGATGTCAGGCTGGAAGACATCATTTCCTCTGTATTTGATGGTAAACAGTCTAGCCTGAATCATTTTCTGGATCAGGATAACCGGCAGATAGAAAATGAGTTTAAAGAACAGATAGAGCAACAGCAAAAAGCCATTGCACATAGTGCTGTTGACTATAAAGACGCTCGCCTGCTCAAAGAAGATTCTGATGAGAAACGCCTGCAACCCATCTATATCCAATTGTTCTTCGAGCGTGCTTTCAAGTTTCTGGGTGGTCAGTACGAACCTGTTCAAAACGGTATTTATAAAATTACTGCGATACCTCCTGTGCTTTCGCAAAAGTTGAAAGAGAATTACAACATCTTGCCCGACAACTTAAATAAACTGTTGTTCTGCTTTGACAAGCAGATTTTCCTGGATTACCAGAATACGGCAGCTATCTTGGGCAAAGTACACTACATCAATCCGGGTAATGCATTGTTTGATGCCTTGGTTGACTGCATCTGTACATTATTTAAAGAAGATATGTTGAAAGGAACTATTCTGGTGTCCCCCGAAGATACGCAAGAATACTTTGCCTTCTTTGTCAGGAACCAGATTACGGACAACCGTCCTTGTAAGGAGCACGAAAGCATCGCCAACGAGAGACTGAGTTTCATCTATCAAATACCCGATGGAACTTTCCATAATACATCGCCAGCCAAGTTCCTTGACTTGCATGCACCTAGCCAATTTGCCAAACAGGTCATGCCACCGGGAAATATGGTCAGTGGTGAAGTGACGGAATGGGCTTTCGAGCATATCACCTTGCCATTATTTGACGAGACACGGGAAAAAGTGGAAGAAGATGCCACCAAAAGGACGGAATATCTGCGTACAGCTTTCAGCCAAATCATCATGGATCTGGATGTGGCCATCAACGAAATGCAAATGAAAGCTTTTATGGGCGACATGAAGATACAGGAAAAACTGCTTTATAAAACCCAACGCAAGGAAGAGCTGATGAAAAAACGCGAAGTGCGCATCCTCGAAATGAAACAAATGACCGAGGTGTCGCCCAAAGAACCAGAAATCATCGGCTGTGCCTATGTAGTTCCTCTCACCCAGATGGAATATGAACATCATTTCAACATGCAGCGCGACAACGATGTGGAAGCCATTGCCATGCGGGTGTCTATGGATTACGAAAGCAGCCAAGGCCGGAAACCGGAGGACGTGTCCGCTCAAAATCTGGGGTATGACATCAAAAGTATCGATAAATTTGAGATGAAACGCTACATAGAAGTAAAGGGACGTAGCCAAACCGATGGTGTCATGTTGTCTGAAAACGAGTGGAACCGTTTGGCTCAGTTGGGCAACAAGGCATGGCTTTACATTGTGGTGAATTGCAAGACTTCTCCCATGTTATATCGGATTCAAAACCCTGCCGGATGCCTCTCGTTCGAGAAATTGAGCAAAGGCGTACAATACTATCTACCGTTGAAGGAATGGCAAAATAAATGTGAATCAGAAAAATAAAACAAAGATATTATATGTATATTACAGAAGAACTGCGAAAAGAACTGGATTTTTTCAGAAGATCCAACGAAAACTTTGAAATAGAGGCCGGGAAATCCACTTGTAAGGTAGAAGCGGCAAGCGATGACGTGCTCTACATGGCTATGTCTGCCTCTTTGGTCATGGACTGCTATGAAGAAGGCTTCTTCGAGAACTTCTTCATTACAGATAAGAAAATTTCAGGAAAAGACGATATGCTTATTGATGCATACGCTTTAATTGAAACAGACAATTCAAATATAAAGCAGCTGCACATCTTCCAATACAAGCTCTACGATAATGACAGGCATGGTGCTTCACCTGTAGAATTGCTCCAATTCTCTACCTTTGTAAACAATAGCTTTGTACATCCTGAATGGCAAGACAAAGCAAGCAACAATGAGGTGGTAAAAGAAATCAAAAGCAAGTGTGATGAGTTTTTGGGAAAACGCCGAGGACGCTCCATCACCACCTTTGCACATTACATCAACAATGCCAAAGGTATATATAATGATAATGCCAAAGATATTGAAGGAATCATTGGGCGTTTTGAAAGAGACCGGCAATTACTCGGGTTCTCAGTTCAGGTTTACGGGTTAAAAGATATCATGGATTTAGCAAAAGACGGGAAGATTCAAATAGGTAGTGAATCTTTAGAGATGGTCAACGATGAAATGTATTCTTACCGGTTGGAAGACAATTCCAAACGTGAGAGCTTGGGACTGCCCAAGAAGGTGATTATTGGTATGTGCAACGTCAATGAATTTATCCGCTTGCAAAACAAGTACCACCATAACCAATTATATTCTGAAAATATCCGCCTTTACTTAGGGGATAGGGGGAACGTGAATAAAGACATTATCCGGACCATCACAAGTGCTGAAAGCCTGTGGTTCCCGTACATGAACAATGGCATCAGCATCATTTGTGACGAGCTCACGTTAGGAAGCGTTAATGAAAAGAAACATATCCGTCCGCTTTTGCTAAAAAACATGCAAATCATCAACGGATGCCAGACTGTCAATGCTTTGTACAGTGCCAAATATGGAGAAGATACCCGGGACAACTTCCGGGCAGCCAACGTCATGGTACGCATTTATGAAATAGATGCGGCACAAACAGACTTCAAGATGAACATTATTAAGGCAACCAATAACCAAAATGCGGTAAAGAGCTTTTCGCTCGTAGCCAATGATCCCATTCAGGTGGCTATTTCCGAGGTCTTGAAACGGTTTAATATCGTTTATGACCGGAAAGGCGAAGGGAAAGAGGCAGGCAAAGACCAATTAATTATCAGCATGGTCAATGTGGCTTTGGCCTATCGCGCGGTCTATTTGCGTATGGCGCGTTCACTGCGCTCCGGACTGGGCAAATCGCGTGTGTTCCAGAAAAAGGAATATGAACAGATTTTCAAGCCTGAACTATTGGATGAAGGACAAGAAACGGCATTCCATGAACTGTGCTTCAAACTAATTGTCGCCAACCAAATCTTGGAAAGCATCCGGAAGCTCATTCAGGAAAATGATGCGAACTATACGGCACAATTGCCCATATTCCGGAAAAGTGCCTACTACCTGGCAGGATATTTCTATGCTTGGGAAAAGGAAGTATTTGATGATATCACCCATCGGATGCAAGATGCTTATGAGCAAGGGAACGACCTGCGTCTGCGAGGTGAAAACTTTCCGCAGAAAGTAGAAGTGGCTGTCCGTCAACACTTCGATGAAGGCATTGACAACTTCATCCGGTTCTATAACACCCTACAAGGTATTGACAAAACTGATATAGACAATTTGCTGAAAAGTACGGCTTTTGACAAGGCTTATCAGCAAGAAATTACAAAATTAGCAGGCGAAACAGCCATTAACGAAACGGAAGAATAATTATGACGAAAGCAAAGAAACTCATAGAAGTAGCTCTGCCGATTAAAGAAATATCGGCAGAAAGTGTGCGTGACAAATCCATCCGCCACGGACATATATCCACCCTGCATCTATGGTGGGCTCGGCGCCCCTTACCGGTGTGCCGCGCAGTGGTCTTCGCCAGTTTAGTTCCCGACCCGTTAGACGAGAACTGCCCTACGGCATTTCGTGAAGCTGTGGAAGCATGGCTGCTGTCCGATCCACTCTATGCACCTTATCCGGACATACCTTACACATCGGTCTATGACCCGATGTCCGACACGCTGCGCAACCGCCTGCTGATGTTCATCGGCAAGTTCTCGCCGGAATGTCAGAAAAATATGCTAGCGGGAAAAAGCACACCCGCTAAGGACCAGATTCAAGAGAAATGCCTCATCAAGTGGGAAAGCCGTAACGATGAAGCGGTAATGAATCTAGCACGCAAACTGATATGGGTAGCATACAATGCCGAACTACACCCCGAATGTTCATTAGCGGAATTGACTGCCGATTTCGACCGAACTTATCGTGCTATCAAGGAAGCGGAAGAAGCACTGCATAATCTACCCGACCGCCACTTGTCCACTCATGAAGTGGAAGCCAAAGAAGCAGCCCTGCAAATAGCCATTGAAAACTTCCAATGCCGGATGCCCAGCGTGTTCGACCCCTTTACCGGTGGTGGAGCCATACCCTTGGAAGCAGCACGCTTGGGCTGCCGTTCGTTTGGCAACGACATCAACCCTGTAGCGCACATCATTGAGAAAGGCTCGGTAGAGTTTCCGCAACGATACGGGAAGCCTATCACCTATACGCATGACGCGTTCATGTCACTCTATGGAGAAGAAGGTGTAAAGCTCTGTGAGGAGAAATTTGGAGGGATGCCTGCTGCAAATGTGAAAATACCCAACCGCTTAGCTTTCGATGTGGAGTATTATGCCAAGAAACTCCTGAAGATGACGGAAGCCGAAGTGGGTCATCTTTATCCTGCAGATGAAAAGGGGAACAAACCCATAGCCTACTATTGGGCACGTACCGCCCGCTGTTCCAATCCTTCCTGTCGAGCAGAAGTGCCTCTGTTGAAACAGTTCTATTTGGCAAACACCAAAGCAAAGAAGATGTATCTCCATCCTATTATCAATGGAACGGATATCCAGTTTGAAATCAAAGAGGGCACGTATGACGAGAAGAAGCTGCCAGGATGGAACCATCGTGGCAATCTGACTTGTCCTTGCTGCGGAAGTGTGACAACAGTAGAACAAGTGAAACAACAGTTTAAGGAGAAAAATACTTCTGAACGACTCTTGGCTATTATATATGAAACCAATAACGGGAAAGAATATTCTTTACCAAGTGAAATCTCATCCTGTAAAGCGAAGATAGATATTCAAGAAAAGCCAACTGAAAAGATGGCTGTCGAAAATAATCGTAACTTCAATACTCCAGGATGGGGCATTGATAATTATGGCGATATGTTTTCCTCTCGCCAACTCCACACCCTCCTTACCTTCGTCAAGAATCTCAAAGCCTTAAAAGCTGAGCTTGGTCAATCTGCATACAGTACGGCCATTTTTACTTACTTGGCTCTTTGGTTTGATAGAATAGCCGTAGCAAATACGTCTTTAGGAAGATGGCATAATGGACGTGAAACAGTAGAACACCCCTTCAGCCGTCAAGCCATTGCCATGGTTTTCGATTATCCCGAGTCCAATCCTTTCTGCAACAGCTCGGGCAGCGCATTCAATCAGTTAGAATGGGTTACACGATATATAGAGTCAGAAAGCGGTAGTCCTTTTTCAGCAACTTTTGCCAACGCATCCAGTGGCGAGAAAAACCAATTTGCCCACAAGGCTTTGACTGCAGTTGTAACAGACCCTCCCTATTATGATGCCATCGCGTATGCTGACATTTCTGACTTCTTCTATGTTTGGATGAAGAGGACATTGGCTGAGATTTATCCTATCAATTTCGCCACGCCTCAAACACCCAAAGCAGAAGAATGTACGGCATTGAAGCATCATCACCACAATAGCGAAACAGAAGCCAAACAGCATTTTGAACGAAAACTAACGGCCATTTTTGATGCCATAGAATATCAAACTTCTGACATCGTGAGCATTATGTTTGCTCATCAAAGTACAGAGGCGTGGACTACGCTTTGCAATTCCATTCTTGACGCAAGAATGAACATCACAGGCAGTTGGCCCATGGATACGGAAATGGCAAATCGTAGTTTAGGGCTTGTAGGTGCCGCTCTTGAATCGTCTGTCACCGTCTCTTGCCGTCCATCCGAACGGCAAGGATTCGAAAGCTACAAACGGGTTAAACGAGGCATTGAAACCAAAGTAACAAACGAAGTCAACGAACTATACCAACTTGGTTTCCGCGGTGCCGACTTGCTGACCGCTTGTTTTGGCCAAGCCGTCAGTGAGTTTGGGAAATATGAAAACGTAGAGAAAGCCGACGGCAGCGAAGTAAAAGTTAGCGAATTACTGGAACTGGCACGGACTACAGCCCTGAACGCCTTGCTACATGGGTTTGACGGTGATGAATATAGCCGCTTCTACATTGCCTGGCTTCAAATGAACGGTATGGGCGAGATAGATTTCGATGATGCTGCCAAGTTTGCCCGCGTAGGCATCAGCGTGGACATCAAAGAAGTCTTTGACCGCAAACTCCTTATCCGTACCGGCAACAAACAACATCTGGCCACATACACCGAGCGTACCGATGGCGACAACAGATTGGGGACGAGCCCTGCCGACCCGTTGATAGACCAAGTACACCGTGCTCTGGCAATCTGGAAAACGGGCAACCGGGAAAAGATGCTCCGCCACATTGCGACGGTGGGCAGCGATGCCAACAACAACTTCTGGCGCGTACTGGTTTCGCTCAAAGAGTTGCTGCCTGATGGCGATGATCGTACACAAGTAGTAGAACTCATCGCCAACTCGGTCGACTTGATACAACACTGCCATAATAAAGTAGAATATCAGCAAGGAACATTATTTTGAACTAAAAAGTAAAACAATTTAAGAATATGAATGACAAGATACATAAAGCACTCGGAATTTTCCTCGATGCCATACGCCCTTTCATAATCAGTTTCCTGCAACAGAGGTTTCCCAATGAACCATGGGAAGGTCGTTACTTCTCTATCTTGAAACCTAAAAGGCAAGAAACATGGAATCAAGGTTTGCGCTCACAAGGCGAAAATGCGTCGTGCGCCGTATTGATTGATTATAACAACCTGACCGATTTCGCCATCGCTTACAAGCGCGAATTGGGCTTAGAGTTCGGCAGTTCGGATCGAACCAACAGTTTTATCAGCTACCTGCAAGAACTGAAGAACATCCGAAACAAATGCAGCCATTTCACCCCATTGGACGAAGACGAAGTGGAAGGAGCATATCTCTACATGAAACAGGCCGCCAAGCTAATGAAAATGGATGAATTGGTGGAAGAAATAAACAAGGTGAAAGTCCAGACCATCGCACCGATTGTCGCACCAACCACTGCGCCAGCAACTCCTGTCACCACACAAGTTCCGATGAGTGAAGACACCCCCATTCCGGCTTGGTTCACCAATGTTTATCCGCATTACGATATACGCAACGGATCATTGGACGAATCCGTCTTTGCCGCCAACCTTAGTGAAGTAGCTTTGGGCGTGGGGCCTGAGGTATATAGCAATCCGACCTCGTTCTTCGAGAAAACCTATATCACCACCGGACTGCGTGACATTGCCAACCGGGTAATACGTGCGCTGAATGGCGAAGAGAGTGAGAACCGGGTCATTTCGCTACAAACCGGATTCGGCGGTGGTAAAACACATACACTGATTTCACTCTACCATATCGCCAAGGCGGGAAAGTCATTATTTGACTCTGCCTATACCACTCATATCCTGCAAGATGGTGTCACGCCCACATTTGACAAAGCCAAAGTAGCCGTATTTACCAACAATACCAACGATGTAGAGCAAGGCAGAATAACCGATGAAGGAATCACTATATACACCTTATGGGGAGAACTCGCTTATCAGCTGGGCGGCATAGAAGCATACAACCAAATCAAAGCGAATGACGAGAAACGCATTGCGCCGACTTCTTCCATTTTTAAGCCCATTTTGTCTGCCAATCACCCTTCGCTGATATTGATAGACGAGCTGGCGGACTATTGCAACAAAGCCAATGGCTATGCGGTGGGCAATGGGACGCTGTACACACAGACTTTGAGTTTTATCCAGACACTGACCGAATCAGTAGCTGCCATTCCGCAATGCGTACTCATAGCCACCCTACCCGCCAGTGCCACCGAAGTAGCTTCGTCTGAGATTGGACAACAAATCCTATCTTCGTTAGAAAACCGGATAGTACGCGTAGGATCGGGCATCAAGCCGGTAGAAGACGAAGAAATCTTTGAAGTAGTCCGTCGCCGTCTTTTCGAAAACATCGGCGATACGACAGTGATAGAACAAGTCTTGACACGCTATAAAAACACCTATCATAACCGATACCGCGACTTGCTGCCAGAGGCCAACCGGACGGAATACATCAACAAAATGCGGAAGTCCTATCCTTTCCACCCGGAATTGATAGATATGTTCCGATTGAAATGGGGCAACGATTCCCGGTTCCAACGAACTCGTGGCGTATTACGCTTGCTTGCATCCATCGTGAAAGACCTTTGGGCACGTCGTGGCTCACTGACTGGTTCGCAGGCTTTGATACACACCTCCGATGTGAACCTATCTAACTTGCCCACGTTGACAGGAACCATCACCAGCCTAATGGGAAGCCAGTGGGAAACCGTGATGCACGCCGACATCATCGGAACATCAAGCAATGCTTACAAAATAGACAATGAAGATCCCAATAGTAACATTAGTAAATACAAGCTGGCTGAAGGTATAGCCACCACCCTCTTGATGAGCAGCGTGGGTGGGGCTCAAAACAAGGGAATGAACATCGAGCAACTCAAACTATGCCTGCTCCGTCCGGTCGCTTTCCAACACAGTGAGATTAATAATGCCTTGAACAAATTGGAACAGGTAGCTTATTATCTTTATTCCACCAACATAGGCACACGCAGCTACTGGTTCCAAGCAAAGCCAAACGTCAATATATTGATTAACAGTGCTAAGTCGGAGATTTCACTACCGGAGGTAAACACGGAAATCCTGAAAAGACTCAATTCCCAAACTAACAGCAACAGCCAGTTGAAGGTATTGATTAACCCATCCAATGACATCCCGGAGCAAAAGTCGTTGACTCTAATTATCTTAGAACCGGAATATGCCACGCAAAGCCATAACGTCAGCAAGAAAGTGCAAAACTACGTGGAACAAATAGCCACCCAAAAAGGCAATTCACCCCGCGTATTCCGCAATACCATATTCTACCTGACCTGTTCGGAAAATCAACTCGGATTACTTCAGTCAAAACTGATTGAATATCTGGCTTGCGAACGTGTGCTAACCGAATATAAAGGACAATTGGACACTGACCAGCGACAAGATGTCACCAATAAGAGAAATGTTGCCACTGCAGAAGCCGACCAGCAGCTTATATCCGTGTACAACATTGCCATGCGTTATTCTGCAACAGACGGGCTTGAAACCATAGAAATCCGTGAGTTTGCAAAGAATATACAAAGTCAGCTTACAGAGAAACTTTTGGAGCTCATTAAAGAAGAAGAATGGTTAATCGGAAGCATCGGCATAGGGACATTGAAATCAAATGGTTTATATCCGACTATTGATAATCCCGTCAACGTCACAGCGTTATACGAAGCATTCCTGCAATATGACGATAAACCGATGATTAGCGGACCAGATGCTGTTGTCAGTTCCATTCAGAAATACTGCTCTAATGGAGAGTTCAACGTGGCTTTTGGTGAGAAAGGCAACTATTCACGTATCTACCATAAAGAAAATATATGGGGACTGAACGTCAGCGATAACCAATTCTGGCTTGTTGATAAATCGGTTATGCTGGAGGAACCTTCGACTCCTACACCTCAACCAGCAAACAACAGCGGAGAAGATAACGGTAACGGACAAACGAAAAATGATAACGACCCGAATGTTCCCAGTATGCCATCTGTTCGCCATTTCAAATCCATTCGAATATCCGGGAAAATTCCTTGGGACCAATGGACACAACTCTTTACCAGCTTTGTCGTCCCACTCAGTCAAAACAATTTGGATATTGAGGTATCATTCAAAGCGAAAAGCACAGGTACAAAGCCCTTGGATGAATCGGCACAAATATATAAGGTAGTCAAAGAGTCTGCCCAACAATTAGGGCTTAAGCTGGAAGAGGAGGAGTAACAATGGATTCTTCAAATCAATCCAAAGGCTACATTCTCCTTTATCAGGCCGAGGACGGACAGACAAAAGCATAGAAAGAATATATTCGAATCAGGAGAATTAAAGCCGGATATGAAAGTGTGTCAAAATAGATATTTGAGTATTAAATTGTCATGCTGAACGAATGTGAAGCATCTACTGACAGTAAGTGTGTGCAGGAGATCCTTCGCTACGCTTAGGATGAGATGATAAAATGATACTTCAAATATGTTTTGACACACTTTTCAAAATAAGTGAAGACACAATGAAAGAAATAGATAAAAAACTGATAGAAACCATCAGCCGATACACGGCTTCGGG
>ULVE01029347.1_pt1 | contig 13223 bp, 15 predicted proteins | sample 1959161 | NCBI WGS metagenome assembly ULVE01 (sample SAMEA4835778, study PRJEB28245) | human gut metagenome | biome: gut microbiome; material: fecal sample | place: Denmark | collected 2008
AGAAAAACTTTTTGGAGAAATTCAAAACAGCTTCTAAGACGATTGAGGATATTCATTATAAATAATTCTAATAAATGAATTCCGCATTTTGCCCAATTACTCCCATCCAAATGAAACTATGCTTCAACCGCGATAGAAGCAAGGATAAATGGCTAAGTATCCAATAATACTTGGCCATAGAAGCAAGGATACTTGAAGGCCGAAGTTTTACCATAAACCGCTTCTTATTCCCTATTTGGGGGAATTGAGGATATTCATATTCTAATAGCATTTCCATACAAGGCATAGCGGTATCCTTTCTGCCTATTTCTGCCTATCCTTTCGGGTATCGCTATTTCTTTGCTCTTTATTTGCAGGTAATAGAATAATTACCTACCTTTGTATATATAACAATAGTCCGTTAAAAATTGGATAGTGGCCTATGCGGCATCTGCCACGAAGCCAAAAAGCTCTTTGACAAGTTTAGCATTTAAAGTTCTGTTCGGTCTGAGTCCGGATCTTGCTAAAATTCTTTTGAATATGTAAATGTTACTCAGATAGAACTTTAGCAATCCGGTGGAGAGCTCGGGATAGAATTCGTTCCGCATGATTTTGGCAACGTTCACCGAAGCCATCGAAGCGTTGAAAGCAAAATCAAGTTTCCGCAGGTCTCTTGCCTGACAATGGTTCAGGCCGGTGAACTGCTTCGCATCACGGAAGCAGAATTCAACCTGGAACCTTGTGCGGTAATACTCGATGATGTCTCTTCCTGGCATGTCAAGGTCTGTAGAGAAGTAGATCTTGTGACCGCCCGCCTCCGGATAGTGTACCCATTTATATACATTTTTACAGACCTTTATTTAAACATAAAGTCCTGATTTCCAACGAAATCAGGACTCAAGTCGGGGTAGCGGGATTAAAATTCCATCATAAAAGCTCTGATTTTTGAAAAAATAGGTATCTATTTTTTTGTTTACTGCCTGTTTCTGTCGATTTTTGTCTGTATTAATTTCGTTTATTCTGATACATCAGGAGCGTATTTAATTTTTCCTGACGGTAATTCCACATATCTGTCTCCACGTAAGTTATAGTCCATATCACTGTCTGTTAACAGTTTTGTAAAACATTCGTCTACTGATAAATTCTCATATCCTCTTGATTGCCTTAGTTCGTCTAAATCCACAAAATATGTATTTTCTAAGAAATCATTATCTGTTTGTTCCCACTCAATCGGTTCTTCTCCTTCACACAAGTCTACGACAAGATTCATCAATCCATATTCTCCATTTGCAATACTTACTACTTTGCCATGATATTCAACATCTTCATATATTGTTTTAACTTCCATAAGTACCACTACTTTTTTAAAACAAAAGGCATGATGTTGCATAATACCTTTTGTTTCAATTCCTTTGTCTGAAATAATCCATAAATTTGAAGGAGTTGTGCTTGACATAATGTCAAAAGCTAAATTGACTTCAGTTCTTATCTCCCTCTTTTAATAGTCAAATCAATTTTCATAATTTTAATATTTAGGTATTAGATATTCTACTTTTCCAAATATGACCCGCTTGCAGCGGCATAAACAGCACTTTCTTCCTGGTGGACATTGGCTTTTTTCAATTCTGATAATTGTCGCTGCAAGTCCCCTATTTCACGGTTCAGCCGTTCTACTTTGTCTTGCAATTCTTTATTTTGAATTTTTAAGAAAGAAGATAACTCCGTATTGGCTACAGATTCAATTGTTGAAAGCATTTCACCTTCACCAGTCAAGAACCAACGGGCATTTAGATCTTTATAAGTATATAGAATTTTCACAATATTACTCCCATTAAGACTTCTACCCTTCTTTCTTGCGTTTCCAATAATGCCTGTAGAAAGTCCACATTGAACAGTTACTTGGTTGTCATTTAACCCAGCATAAGCCATATATTCCTCCAATCTTCTAATAATTTCATTTTCCATATTGAAAAAAACACAAGTAAATCTTGCATATATTGTATTTTCACAATATATTTGCAGCAAATGATTAAATCGTATGCAACAAATGTACAAAGAAAACACTACTAAAGCAATAGCGAAAAAACGCTATTCATTCCGGAAAGGCTACCTTCAAGTGACCCTAAAAGATAGGGACGAACTGCGTGAGGAATTAAAAAGCATTCTTCGAATCACTCAACGGAGTTACTTCTACAATGTTATGAATGCAGGTATCATTGACATCAGCCTGCCAAGATTCGAAGCCATTACACAGGCATTCGCACGCCGCAACATCACAGACGTATGGGACATCACAGAACTTCCGCAATCCTCACAACCCGAGAAAGCCAAGTAGCCGAGCGTATCGCATGGGGTGCTTCACAAAAAGAAGTGGCTGATGATTTGGGTATCTCTCGCTATACGGTAGACAATATTTTGCGAAAGGTATATGACAAGCTACACATCAGCAAAATAAATGAGCTTTCCGCATGGTGGTTCTGCACAACCTTTGGCATTAGCTTCGAGTTGTCACCGCTGAAACGTACCATCGGCGCGCTTTTCCTTGCATGCCTCTTCATTTGTGGAGAAATGATGAATGAGCATCACTTCTGCCGGTACCGGACAGGAAGAGTGAGAATAGAACGCACTATAAAAATAAAGAATTAATAACTACGCATTATGAATTACATGAACATGTATGAAAAGATGATGGAGCAGAAACGCATCACTTACCTCACTCCAGTATTGGTAAGAGATACGGACCAAGGAATATGGGAGATTGACATATAAAAAACATTATTAACATGACAAGCAAGGAAAATGAAGTATGGATTCCCGTACCGGGATTCTCCGCTTACGAGGTCAGTTCTGACGGAAGAGCCAGGAGCCTGAAGCGGGGTAAATGTGTGCTAAAAAAGCTGAAAGGCAAGTCGCATATCGGCAATTACCGGAGCGACTGCGGCACGCGGTTCTACTCGTCTTGGGTGCGGATGTATTATTGTGCGCTCCACGGCATAAACCCACTGGACTTGAAAGGGAAAGACGTATTCATATCTATGGAACACGGAGAATTCAAGGTAGAAGGAAAGGAAAAACGGATTCAAACCCTGCAGGGGATAAGAGCTTACAGACTTTCCCCACTGGACATGGAAGAAGTCAGTCAGAGGTACGAATTCTGCAAGGAGGTTTGCGACGCTATCCTCGAATATTACGAGACCGGAAATGGCGGTCGGATAGAAAGGATGATACACAGCATCAAGGAAGAAGTGAAATGGTATATGTATAATACGTTACGGGTCTACAATCCCGAGATGAGAGAGGAAGTGTTCAGCCAGTCGGTAGAACAGTTCTTCAAAACCTTGCAGGAGAGAAAACGCACCATTTACGGATTACGTCCGTTCTTCTATAAATCCGCAAGGTATATCATGACGAATATGCGGAAAAGGAAACGAAAAGAAATTTCCAAAAAAGACGAATTTTTAGAATACTGGGACTTTCATGCTTCTTTCTGACAAAGAGGATAATAACGGCAATAGGGAACAAAATACCACAACGGAAAACGCATAGCGGTACGCCTGCCAACGCACCGCGTTTCGTGAGCGGTTTCACCGCGCTGAAACTGCCATCGTACCGCTATGTATCGGGCTACGCACCGCGGTGTGTTTTCGGGCATAGCCAACAGGCTGAAAAACAAGGAGGTTTAGGCACGACTTGGGTAGCGTGTAAACTTCGACCCGATGGAGTTCGATTCTCCAAACCTCCCCGACGATTTACCAACTTATTAAAACAGAATAATCATGGAAACAAAAACAACTATCAAGCAAGTGCGGGGCTTTGCCTGCATCGCCTCCCCCGATGAACGATACCGCATCTGGATTCCGCGCCCCACGCCGACAGGCATCCTGGTACTGACCTGCGGATTCGCACTGAGCGGGCACATGGACTTCGTGGACGCCGTAGACCGCCTGTTCTACGTGCGTGTAGACCGCGCGCAGACCATCGACAACGACCTGAGCAACCTCTACCTCACTTGCCTGCAAGCCCCCATGGGCTGCATGGAACAGCTGCTTATAGACTTGCCCGAACTGATGGAGGAACACCTTGGGAAAATGAAGAATTAAGAATGAGTTATGATACGAGAATTTATTATCAATCGCGGGCTGCTGGAGGCACTTATCGAGGAATGCCGGGCGAAACGGCTGCCCGTCCGCATCCGGAGTTTCTGGTTTGCGGAAGAAAACGGCACTGAAATGGCGACCGTCACCTTTGAGCATCCCACGGATTTCGACTTCAACGCGGTGATGAGCCGCGTCATCAACCGGCACTATAACTTAAATGACACGGAACAATGAAAAAAGACAAGAACACGAAACAACAACGCGTCAGGGTGCTGCAGACCGGAGAGCTGGGCACCGTGACCGACCAGGTATTGATGAAACGCGGCAACAAGCCGATGGTGTACAAACAGGTAAGGCTCGACAGCAAGCCCCACCTGGACCGCTGGTACTGGGCAGACCAGCTGGGAGCTGTAAGGGAGACGTGCTGCATTACGCTAACGGGCGGCAACGGGACGGAATTGTATATCAATGTGACGCATGACTACGAAAAATACGGCAGCTACGAGTTCGAAGCTTTTGTCAAACCTGCCAACCTGAAGGAGCATGACCGCCACGGGCTGCCGTTCCTGCTTACAGGCGCATTGCTGAAGGGATTGGGCGTCGGGCAGGAAGGTGTGGAGACTTCCGTCGATGTGCGTCCTGCCATATCCGAAAAGAATTGACCACCTTTGCACCTGTTAATACCCCGTATGCCTTATGATTAAAGCTACCGACATCTACGCCGCCACGCACGACGGTCTGGACATCATACTCTATTATTACCCGCAAGCCGAGGGGTGCGTGGACAACAAGAAGAAGTTCAAGCGCCGACCCGATGAAGATGACGCTTCGGCGTGCATCAAGCGGTTCCAGGACTGCTACAAGGTGACCGACTTCGGCGACACTGCCACCGCCATGAGTCCCATCGACATCTGCATGACAGAAGAGAACCTGCGGTTCAACGAAGCGATTGCCCGGCTCGCGGCACGCTACAACGTGACCGATGAACTGAAACGCTCGGTCAACAAGCCCGATATCCGTAAACGCCCCGCCACGGCGGACGAGAAAGAGGGCAGCCGTTTCTTCGAATTGGAGGAGCGGTTCACCCCCGACCAGCTGAAGATAATGGGTCCGCGCGTGAAACAGGAACATGTGGATGCCCTGCACTGGCACGTGGCACGTAGCATCTCGTACGTGAAGAACCGCGAGGTGATTACGAAGTATTCCACGCCCATGTATCCCATCTTCATGCGCGAGTGCACCGTTGACAAGCCCGAACCGGGCAAGCCTTCCGTCTTCTACAAGATTTACGAACCGCTCAACCCAGACAAACAGTGGCGGTTCAGCTATACGCCCGAGGGCGCGAAGCCAAAGCAGTACATCAACGGCATGGCGGAACTGCGGGCTGCCTACCGCAAATTCAATGCAGATGAGGAAGCCGAGTTCCGCCGCACCGCCAAGGAGGACGAGGTATATAAGGAGAAGAAGCTGCCTGAGGCTTTCATCTGCAGCGGCGAGCGCGACTCGATGTGCCTCCGTTCGTTGGGCTACCACCCGTTGTGGTTCAACAGCGAGACCTATCGTGTCACCGCCGAAGAGATAAAGGAGATATACAAGTACGTGGAGCGGCTGTATAACATACCCGATATCGATTCGACCGGCATCCGCAAGGGGCGCGAACTGGCATTACGCTTCCTCGACATCCATACCGTGTGGCTGCCCTCGTGGCTCACGGGATACCGTGACCAACGGGGCAAACACCGCAAGGATTTTCGTGACTTTGTGGAATTGCGACCCGACTACCGCGACTTCCAGAACCTGCTGCAGCTGGCGATGCCCGCACGCTTCTGGGACAGCCAGTGGAGCGAGCGGAGCAAGAAGACCACGTACTCCATCAACACCGCCCACCTGCACTACTTCCTTACGCTGAACGGATTCTACACCCTGCACGACGACAACAGCGACACCGTGCGCTACATCCATATCCGAGACAGCATCGTGCGCCAGATAAAGGCGAAAGACATTACCAGCTTCCTGCGCCAGTTCACCGTAGACCGCTTCCTGCCGGTGGATATCCGCAACCTGATACTCGATTCGCCGCGCACCAGCGAATCGTCGCTCTCGCTGCTTGACGAAATCCGGTTGGATTTTACCAGCTATACCCCCACGGGGCAGTACTTCTTTTTCCCGGACTGCTGCTGGCTGGTGACCAAGGACGGAATCGAACGGAAAGAGGGTATGTTGCCCGACGGACGCAGCGTGTGGGAGTCAAATGTCATCCCGCACAAGGTCAAGGTGCTGCCACCCATGTTCGAAGTGAAGCGGACACAGGATGCTGAAGGACGTGACCGGTTCGACATCGAAGTAAAAGAGCACAAGAGCTGCTTCTTCCGCTACCTTATCAATACCAGCCGTATCTACTGGCGCAAGGAGCTGGAGTATGCGTGGGAGGACAAGGGAGCCGACGAAGCCGACCGCTACCGGGCGGAGCACAAGTTCGACATCGCCGGACCGCTGCTGACTGCCGACGAGGTTGCCGAACAGAAGCTGAACCTCGTGAACAAGATATACGCCATCGGGTACAACCTGCACCGCTACAAGTCGCCGAGCCGGGCGTGGGCACTCTTCGCCATGGACAACAAGATAGGCGAAGAAGACCAGTGCAACGGGCGCAGCGGCAAGTCATTCCTCTTCAAGGCGTTCCGCTTCTTCATGCGCACGGTGAGCCTGTCAGGGCGAAACCCCAAGCTGATGGACAACCCGCACGTGTACGACCAGGTGGACCAGCATACGGACTTCATCCTGGTAGATGACTGCGACCGCTACCTCAATACCTCGCTGTTCTACGACAACATCACCAGCGGTATGACGGTCAATCCTAAGAATAACCGTTCTTTCTTCATCGAGTTCGAAGACAGCCCCAAATTCGGGTTCACCACCAATTACGTGCCGCGCGACTTTGACGCGTCGACCAACGCCCGTCTGTTATACATGGTTTTCTCCGACTACTACCACGAGAAGACGCCGGAGAACGACTACCTGGAGACCCGTACTATCCGTGACGATTTCGGACGAAACCTGATGACGGCCACCGACTACACCGAAGACGACTGGAACCAGGACATCAACTTCTTCGCCCAATGCCTGCAGTTCTACCTCTCGATGGCAGACTGCGGCGTGAAAGTGCAGCCGCCCATGGACAACATCATCAAGCGCAAGTTCAAGAGCGATATGGGCGGCAATTTCGAGGATTGGGCATACGTCTACTTCTCTCAAGAAAGCGACAACCTGAACAAGATCGTTGTGCGCAAGGAGGCTTACGAGTCATTCATTGATTTCGCTAAGGTGCCGAAGACATTCTGGACGATGCAGCGGTTCACCAAGGCATTGCGCGGCTTCGTGGAGCTGTGCCCCTACGTGGCGGAGATGAATCCCGCCGATATGCTTAATTCTTCCGGTCGCCTGGTGCGTAAAGACAAGGACGGTAAGACGCAGGACATGATTTACCTGCGCACTACCGACAAGGTATTGACCGCCGATGACTTCAACCCCAAGGAGGAAAGCGATGGAGGAGTTCCGTTCTGAATACATCAAGCACTACGAACGCTACCTGCCCGCCCTGATGGACGGAGGTACTGCCGAGCGGTACATCTTGCAGGTGTACGACTACCTCGAGCTGATGCGCCCCGGCACATGGCTCAACCTGCAGGCGGAAGGCGACAAGCTGAAATGGCTGTTGGTAGCCGTAGGTGCCTTCATGGCGGCGCAAGACCACTGGATGGACTTCGAGCTGAACGACGACTACACCAAGCTGCGCAGGGTATTCCTTCCCGACAAGTTCCGCCGGCTGATGAAAAAGCCTCCCGACAAGCGGTAGCAGGCATCTTTGATAAAAAAACACGGGCACATTTGTCCGTGTTTTTTATTTGCCTAAGGTCAAGGAGGCAGAAGGACGCTTCCCGGTTTTCCACACCTTTTCCCCTTTTTTCTACTAAAATTTTGTAATTCTGTAACCGATGTTTGAAAAGATATAAAAAAGAACTTATATACAAAGAGATAGGGCGGTTGCAAACTGGTTGCAAAATCGGGTTACAAAACTGGTTACAAAAAAATAAGGTTTGTAACCAAGCCCGCTTTTCCGCCGTTCCATCCGCCTCGGTTACAAAGTCGTTACTTGCCGGCAACTTGCCGTTCGAAGTTTGTAACAGAATACCAATTCTGATTACCAAGCAGTTAAGACTTGGAAATAACAAGTTTCGAAAACGCAAAAATTTCGGGGCAAATCAGTCAGTGGCACATGTAATGTTCAGACGCAAGACATATAAATAACGTACAAATCGTTGAATTTGTCAAGATAAATAAAAAACGTTCGCCGTTTTCACCATCTTCACTCTTTGTTTCTCATCTTTCGTTCTTCATATATTATTTTGTATCTTTGCAGATAATCAAACACTTAACGCATGAAACCTCAAGTTATCATAGAACTTCCGCCACATTTACACGACTACCTGTACCACGAGTTCGGCACGCCGCGTAGCGAAGAAGCCATAACCGTTACCGCCGCAAACGACCTGGGCAAGCTTATCCAGTCGATGATTACCGTGAGCGACCGCCCGCCCAAACAGGCAATCAAGGAGCATCCCGTCACGCTTGTCTTGCCGGTACAGGAGTGGAACCACTTCATCTTTCAGGAGAACTTCATCTACATCCCCGAATGGAAGCAGCGGATGCTGCGCGAATACATCGAGGCATCCTACCGCATCCGCATCCGCGAGTACTTCATTGCCGGATACGAAAAGGGCTACAAGCAGGACCGCATCATCCGCGCCTTCCTCTACGCCTACAACATCAAGAACAACGCCATCAACTACGATGCGGTGAAGAAGTACGACTACCGCAACCGCCAGCGCATGGTGAAGGAGGTAGACAGGGATATCCAGCTTTCGTTATTCCCTTAACACTGTTTAACCTATTAAATTCTAAGTGAAAACCGCCGAAACTCGTATTTTAACGCTTAAACTTTAAGTAAAAATGAACCGAAACGACAAACGCGCGTCCGTCTGCGGGCTGGCTTTCCTTCCGCTGAGCCAAGCCACGGTGCGCAACTTTCCGGGCAGTCCGGACATCGGAGTGCACGGTACCTTCACGCCGGTGCCTGTTTCGTCAGCCGAATACGGCGAGACCGGAGAAGCGGGTTATCCCATAGAACAAGAACTCGAAGCCGTAGTAACCGACACAAGTTCGGCGGAATTGAACGGACTCCGCACCCTTTTCGCCGAAGCCGGGCTGGTGCTGCTCGACTTCACCAACGGCGAGCGCCGGGTGGTGGGGAGCGATGAGTTCCCGGTACAGGTCAACACCGAACTGAGCGGCACTCCTGCAACACTTTCACTTACTTTCAAGCGCGACAGCCCCGAGCCAGCCAAGGTTTATTCGTCCTTTTAAGGGGTTGATACCGTTGTACCTTTGTATCCGGTTATTAATAGGTATTAGTTTTCAAAGGTGTAACAATGGTTTTCTCTCATTTATACAGTGCGGTGTGCCGGGGCAAGTGGTTCATCTCCTTCCGCGAGGCGGAAGCCAACTTGCTCCTGGTGCAGCGGCTGTTGTCGCGCGACGCTTCGCTGGCAGACGGCAAGCCGCTGTCTGAAAGCCAGCCCGTTCCGGTGATGCTGGAGCACGAAGGGCGGCTGATGAAGCGTGGCAATTCGTTTGCCGATGCGCCCGAGGGCAGCACGGCAGTCATCCCCCTGCGCGGCACCATGCTGAAGTACGGCACGATGTGCAGCTACGGCACTACCGAAATCGCCTCCGTTATCCGTGAGGCGGCAGCATCCAAAAACATTTCCTCTATCGTTCTCGACATCGATTCGGGCGGCGGCAGCGTGGATGCCATCGCCCCGCTGGCAGATGCCATCCGCCAGGCGCAGTCGGCGCGCAAGGCGGTGGTGGCTAGCTGCAGCCTGTGCGCTTCCGCCGCCTACTACGTGGCAAGCTACTGCAACGAGATACTGGCAGACAACGACATCGATGCCGAATTCGGGAGCATCGGCGTGATGATGAGTTTTGCCGACTATGCCAAGTATTACGAGAACGAGGGCATCAAGGTGCATACCATCTACAGCAACCTGTCGGATTACAAGAACGCCCCGTTCGAGGCGGCAAAGAAGGGCGAGTATGCCAAGATACGCGACGAAGAGCTTGACCCGCTGGCGCGCGACTTCCAAGAGAACGTGAAGCGCAACCGGGGCGCACGGCTGAAGACCGACACCGAAGGCTTGTTGCGCGGACGCATGTTCTACGCCCGTGATGCCGTCGGCACGGGGCTGGCAGATGCGGTAGGAACGCTGGCGCAGGCTGCCGAACGGAGCCGCGAGCTGTCGGCGCAGATGTGCATCGACGACTATATGGGAGCCAATTATTAATTGTTAATTATTAATTATTAATTCTTAATTGAATAAGCTATGTTTGGAAAAGTAATGAGTGTGGTTCTCGCCTTTCTGGGCATCTCGGCTTTCGCCAAGGACAAGAACGGCAAGTCCGTTCTGCTGTCGGTGCAAGAAGAGCAGCTGAAGCAGAAGTACGGCGAGAAGTTTGTCGAGTCGTTTAAGAAAGACTTGGCGGAGTTTGAGAAGGACGGTGCGGCAGCCGAAAGTGCCGTGACCGGCGAAGTGCAGGCACAGCTGGAAGACGAACGCGAGAGCAACGTCCGGCTGATGGAGCGCATCAAGGCACTCCAGGAATCCGAAAAGCAGATGAAAGCCCTTCTCGAAGAGCGGGACAAGACCATCGAACGCCTGAGTAAAGAGCCTGCAGCCGATGCCGGCGAACAGGTGACGGGAGATAATGATAAAGGTATGGCAAAGAAATTCAAGCCCGACATGAGCCTGGCGCATAACCAGTGGCTCGATGCGGCATTCAAGGGGGCTGCCTACAGCGGCAACACCACCATCGACACCACCGAGCTTCAGACGGAGTTCGGCAAGTACGTGAGCAGCGAACGCCTGCAGATCATCAAGGACCTGATGGGCACTACCGAATCCATCCGCTACATGAGCACCATCATGACGGACAAGACCGAGGTGCGTGCACAGCAGGCGGCCATCGACAGCGTGCTGCAACAGTTCGTGCCCTACTGGACACCCAAGTCGAAGAGCACCTTCACGCCGCTCACCATCAAGAACTTCAAGTGTAAAATCAACGTGCAGATCAAGCCCTCCGACATCATGGAGGACATCCTGGGCTACCTCTACGACGAGAACCTCGACCCGAAGGACATGCCCATCGTCCGCTACATCCTCTACCAGCTCATCTTCCCGAAGCTGGCCGAAGAGCGCGAACAGGCATTGGCCGTCGGCGTGTACAAAGAGAACTCGGTCAGCCAGGACGGCGGCACGGCCAGCGCGGCCCTGGACTGTATGGACGGCTATGTGACGCAGCTGAAGGCGTTGAAGACGGCTGAGAACGACAAGGTGACCTGGCTGCTGGACGGCACGGCGCTGAGCACGGATGGCGAAACGCTGCTGTCGCAGATAGACCAGGCGGTGGACCAGGTGAAACCCCTGTACCGCAACAAGACGATGTTCGTGCACGCAGACCCGGATCTGGTCATCAAGTACAGCCGTGCCTACCGCGAGAAATACCCCTGGCTGAAGAACCAGGACGGCGAAAAAGTGAAGATTGATTTCACCAACTTCACCTTCGCACCGCTCGAAGGCATGCGTGGTACCGGCGTGTTCTTCATCACCCCGAAGGAGAACTTCAAGCACCTGATGTCGAAAGACCCGCAGCGCACCCAGATACGCATGGAGACCAATCATTACAACGTCGACATCATGGCGGAATGGTGGGAAGCCTGCGGTTTCTGGCTCGCCGAAGCCATCTTCGCCTACATCCCGCCTGAAGAGGAAGAAGAACCGGAATCTTCGCAGGGAGGCGGCGTGTAAACAATTGACAATTGCGATGCCGCATGGTTCATTGTCAATTCTTCATTCTTTATTCTTAATTATTAATTCTTAATTATTAATCATTATGTCAGGAGAATATGCATTCATATCCGTACCCCGCAAGAGCAACAACGCCGGACGGGCAACGGGCAAAAAGAACTACATCTACCTTTTTCGCTGGGACGATGTAAAGACCTTCACCAAAGACGAGAAGGGTGTGCGCGTCACGGCATTTGCCTTTCAAGCAGAAAAGAAGCCCATCGGCGTCTATGCCACGCAGAGCACCATCAACATCTACGACACCGCAGAGGGAGACCCCGATGCACGCGGATTTATCCACCACGTGGACTTCGAGCATCCGGGTTCGGAAGTCGAGTTCAAAGAGTTTCTCAACAACAACGTCAACGAAAACCTCGGCGCGATTGTCATCAACTGCGCGGGCGAAGACTGCAAGATTGCCGGAACGCCCTGCACCCCGCTGAGCATCAGCACCGCCGAAGGGCAGGACAACAACGAGGCGAACAAGACCACCATCAACCTGGCCAGCTCGTTGCGCGGCGACACGCTGGGCGTCATCGCCAAGTCGCTCATCCCGCTGACAGATGACGACACGATTAACACCGTGCTGGCCCTGACCGGCGCCGAAAGCTCGCAAGGAGGAGGAGTATGACAGGAAAGAAAAAACCTGTAGAGAACCCTGCACCCCTGCCAGCCGCACCGGTGCAGGATGCCGACAATAAGAAGACCGCCGGGACCGCATGCGTCTCGGTGGTCATTCCGTATTGCAAGGAATATGCGCAGGGCAACGAGCTGCTCTTCGCCATCCGCTCCTGGTACAAGAACGCGCGCTTCCCCTTCCACATCACCGTCATCGGCGATGCCGAAGAATGGATGGACGGCGAGAACCTGACCCTCATCGAGTGCCCCCGCTGCTCGGACATCCCCAGCGTGGACACCCTGCACAAGCTGTGGACGGCACTGAACAGCCCGGAAGTGACCGGCGGCTTCATCTGGACCAACGATGACATCTACCTGATGAACCCCGTCGGGCTGGAGCACATCCGTATTCCCAAGGTACTGGGACCGCTCCGCCCCGAATCCTACAGCGGGCACTACCGCGCCGCGATGCGCCACACGATGGAACTGCTCGCCGAATCGGGCTTGCCTGCGCTGAACTACGGCACCCATACGCCCCTATGGTTTGAGAAGGAACGGCTGGGGG
>ULVE01081509.1_pt1 | contig 13179 bp, 10 predicted proteins | sample 1959161 | NCBI WGS metagenome assembly ULVE01 (sample SAMEA4835778, study PRJEB28245) | human gut metagenome | biome: gut microbiome; material: fecal sample | place: Denmark | collected 2008
ATCTATCTACAACCTCCGATTGGAGAGAATGCAGAGAACATTGTCAGCTACTATCTCAGGGATAAAGATTTGGCAGAGGATGTGCTGATCTCGGATATCGTCAAGGCTATGCCCAAGGTGAGCTGTGCTACGCTGGAAACGGTAATGAACCTTGCTGCGCTGAACAGTGTCTATCAAGGTCATGAGCACATCCAGAAGGAAGATATCACAGAAGCTCTTCTTCAGGTAGTATATAAACTCCAAAAGACGGATAAGGAAACCGACTCCACAGAGTTGCAGAAGATTGCAGTATATGAAGCTGCCCATGCAGTGGTCGGAGAAGTTCTTCACCCCGGAAGCATTGGAATTGTCACGGTTCGCGGAAACCAAGGTGTAATCGGTGGTATGGCAAATGGCTGTGCTACTTATGCACAAAATGAAGAGGAATTTCTGGATGAAGTGACCAAAACATTGGCAGGCAGAGCGGGTGTGTCTCTGATCTATGGTGTTATGGATATTCAGGCATCGGCCGATATAGAGCAAGCAGATAAGCTCATGGATATTTGGCTGTGTCACTTTGCAGGTGGTGGCTTCGTTGGAATTGAATCAGGGGACAACAGAATGTCCGAGCAGAGACTTTCTTATAATGAAGCCATCAAGTCAGCAAAACTGGAAGAACTTTACCGCAGAGCCTATAAAAATCTCCATGACAACAGAGGTTTCCTGCTTGCTGTTCAGAAAGAACTTCTGGAACATGAAACGCTTCTGAACAGTGACCTTGCAAAAATTCGGGAATCTTGTATCTAAAACCTATTATTCAAAATGATAAAACGGTCAAGTCCTTCATGGGCTTGACCGTATTTTGCTGCGGAATAGTTGAATTTTATCTTATATAAGAAGCTACAAAAATACAGCCCGTGAGTGAGACGCGCGTGTCGAAAGTGAATTTTTGCAAGCGCCCCTGTAGCACACCCATTCTGAAAATGGGTGTGCCGTGAGAGGGTGCTCGCGGAAATTCGCTTTTGACACAAGCGGCTCACGAGCGGAAAAAATTTTATACCTCTTCCTTTATATATAGGAAGGAACGCAGCATTTGAGAGACCGCAGTTCTTTGAGCAGGAGAGAGTTTAGCCCAGAGATCAAGAAGTTCCTTCTGGTCGGAGGTTAAGTAAACAGAGTCTTCTTCCTGAAAGAACTGGGAAAGCGAGATACCAAGGCCGGAGCAGATTTTCTCAAGAGAAGCTACATTGGGTTGAAGATTCCGTCTACGCCATGTAGAAATGGTAGATTGTGTCAGGCCTGAATTCTCTGCGAGGGCATACTCAGACCAGCCACGGGAAAGGCGTTCCTGCTCAATGCGCCCTAAAATATCAAATGTAGGCTTCTCTCGTTCCATGGTTGACCTCCTTGTAAAAATCGTAGTGATTACTTACGATTTTATTGTTCCAAGGCTTGACCGATAATTGTATAAGTCGTATACTTTGAATAGTAAAAATCACATTACTGCCGTCTGATTTGGGTGATATGATACAAGAAGAAAAACGATTCGACAAAATTTGTGGTAAAAAGATCCAGAAAATGATATGGTAGACACTCCCTGTCCATCTTCGTTGTTATAATGGGGCTGAACCAAAGAGGAGGACAAGCCAATGACAGCAGACACCTTAAAAACGACCCGTGTTTTGGAACTTTATCAGGATTTTCTTTCCGGTAAGCGCATCAATAAGCAACAGGCCGCAGAGCAGTACCATGTGAACGTCCGCTCCATTCAGAGAGACATTGACAGTATCCGGGATTTTCTTTCGGAACAGTGCGCCAAAGAAGGCATTGTACGAAAGATCGAGTACGACAAAAAGGAAAACGGCTACTGTCTGGTCACGCAGGAGGTTGAGCAACTTTCCAAAGGTGAGGTTCTGGCCTTGTGCAAGATTCTGCTGGAAAGCCGAGCTTTCACCAAAGAGCAGGTTGAGAAGCAGCTGCAAATCATCTTGAACCTTTGTGTATCGCAGAGGGAAAAAGCAGACATTGAGTGGTTTATCAGCAATGAGCTGTTCAACTATCACGACCCGGCTCATGCAGCCGTTGACCCGGACAATCTGTGGATGGTGGCACAGGCCATCCGAAATCAGTCGGTGATGGAAATTGGGTATCGGAAGTTGAAAGAGCGTCAGATCGTAAAACGGACGGTTGAGCCGGTGGGATTGATGTTCTCAGAGTATTATTTCTATCTCATGGCTGTTATCACAGATCACTCTACCAGAGAGTCTTTCCACAAAAAGAACGATCCTTATCCAACCATTTATCGGCTTGATAGGATACATTCCATCAAGGAAACAGGAGAAAAGTTCTCTGTTCCCTACAAAGACCGCTTCAAAGAGGGCGAGTATAAGAACCGCACTCAGTTCATGTTCGGCGGTGAACCTCAGAAGATCAGCTTCAACTACTATGGCCCATCGGTGGAGGCTGTGCTGGACAAGTTTCCCATGGCAAAAGTCGTAGATGAAAAAGAGGGTGTTTGCTCTATTGAAGCCGAAGTCTTTGGAACAGGCGTGAAAATGTGGCTGCTCAGTCAGGGCAGTAAGGTCAAGGTGACTGCACCGGAAACGCTGGTGCAAGAGATGAAAACTGAAATTCAAAGAATGCAGGAACTAGCACAGGAAAATGATGGAGGACGAACTTGAAGAAAAACGGAAAAAAGGCGCGAAAACTTCAGAAAGAGCGTAATCTTCGACGTAGCAAAATGAGAGAAGAACAGGCATTATCTAGGACGGATGAAATTGACCTAACGAGCCTATCTATGAGTCAGTTACTTCCGCAGAATCCGGTTCTCTGCGACACGCAGGAAATGCGAGATTTCTACCTGAAAACGCTGCAGGAATACGTCCGGCTTTGCAGTTGGCAGGATAATCAAATGGTCAAAGCGCAGCTAAAGGCATATGAGAAACTTCTTGCGAATCCAAAAGGACCAGAAAGTCCGCATCCTGAAATATTTTATCGCTTTTATCTCTGGATAGATTTCCTATTCATTACGCTGGATATCCGGGAAAGAGTAGGCGGAAAACGAAACAGCGATAAACTGACGGAAGCGAGGAAGCGGTTTTGCGCTGAATTTGCAATGCAAAGTCTGGAAGGAAAATTGTTGGAAACGCTTGCAGCTGCAGCACAGGGAGAGGGTCACCTTCGCAAGTTAGCAGGAATACTTCAGACCACGCAGGAGCAGGAGTATCTTCTGAATTTTCAACGCAATTTGCAGTTTAGGAGTAAAAAGCCTTTCACAGTGATGATCACGGCTAATATGAGCGCTGGAAAGTCTACCTTTATCAATGCACTTACAGGAAAGCACGTTTGTCGTTCACAGAATATGGCTTGCACCAGTAAGATTCATACAATTGTCAACAAGGTCTTTGAGGATGGTGTTTCTTATGAGTATGACCACGATCTTGTACTCACAGCAGGTACTGAAGAGCTGATGAATGACAATGAGGAAAATACCTCAGACAAAATTATTGTCGCAACAAAATTTGATGGAAGTCTTTGCGAGGAAAGACTTCAGGTGAATGACTCGCCGGGTGTGAACTTCAATGGAGCACCGGAACATAAGGAAATCACGGAGCGAATGCTCCAAGAACAAAATTACGATTTGTTGATTTACATTATGAATGCAACCCAACTTGGTACGACCGATGAAGCTACACACCTGAAAAGGGTACAGCAACTGGCAGGTAAGATTCCGATTTTGTTTGTTATTAATAAGATGGATGCTGTAAATGCAGAGGAGGAAAATGTGCTAGCTCTTTTGCAAGAACAATGGGCATTCTTACAGGAAAACGGTTTTGTTCATCCTGCGATTTGTCCGGTTTCGTCCAAGGCGGCATTTTTGGTAAAACGTTTTGCCGTAGGCAATCTATCACGTTCCGAAGAACGCGAGCTATATTGCAGTGTAGACAAATTTGAAAAAATGAATTTGCCGGCATATTATACAAAGGCGTTTCCGAAAGTATACATTAAAGATGCAAAAACGGAAGAAGAGCAGCTGCTTAAAACCAGTGGTTTTGCCTATGTGGAAAAACTGATTGATTCCTATTTGAAGAGAAAATCAAAAAGATAAAAAAGAATTACAGGAGGTAATATCATGGCACAGGTTTATGTAAAGTACAATCCTTATCGGATGAAAACGGAGATCCAGGTCAACGGAAATGAACTGACCAACGACAGTGTGCTGCAACATATCAAAGGAAAACGACTGCAGGAATGGATTGGAGAATTCCCAAGACTTCTCATCGAGGTGTTGAATACCCGTACCTTTGAGTTTGAGTTTCATGGTATGTCACTGGACTGGGATGACTTTCATGAAGTAATTACCAAGGCAGAAAAAGCTGGGACGATTCAAGTGGGCGTACTTCGCTTTAAAGAGTGTACCTCGAGCGACGACATCAACGCAAAGATTGTGGAAATCTTTACCAAGATGCAGGACGGCCCGGTGGACGATTTCCGCGACCCGCAGCTGCAGAAAGCATTTCAGAATATTAATAGTGCGGTGTTCCCTATCAATATTATCGGAACCATGAGTGCCGGAAAATCGACGCTGATCAATGCGCTACTTGGCCGGAAGCTGATGCCGTCTAAAAATCAGGCTTGCACGGACAAGATTACAGAAATCTTGGACAACGACAGTGATCGCTTCCATGCAATCGTATACGATGCTGAAAATCAAGTGCTGGAAAATATTCAGGACCTGACCTACGATATTATGAATCGTCTGAACGATGAAGAAGATGTGCGCAAGATCATGGTTGAAGGCAACATCCCCTTCTTGGATTCGTCAGAAACAGCACTGGAACTGATTGATACTCCGGGTACTAACAACTCTCGCAATCAGGAACATAAGAACACGACTTATCGTGCACTGCAGAGCGGTTCCAACAGCTTGATTCTGTACATTCTCAACGGCACACAGCTGCAAACCAATGATGATGCCAACTTGCTGAGTTATGTGGCGGAGCAGATTCAGAAGGGCGGCAAGCAAGTGCGAGATCGGTTCCTTTTTGTAGTGAACAAAATGGACGATATCAACCCGGAAGAAGAAAATGTCAAGGATATTTTGCAGGATGTAAAGCGGTATCTTGCACAGTTCGGTATTGATGATCCGCAAATTTTCCCCTGTTCTGCATTTACAGCACTGAATCTGGAAGTATATCTCAATGGAATTGATATTGACAAGTTGAGCCGGAGTGATGAGCGTAAGCTTCCTTCTGCGGCAAAAGATGCAATTACGATGGCATACAAGTTTATGGATTATCCGATGATGCATCTGGAACAATATTCTACGCTGTCGCCCAGTGCACAGAACCAGTTGTATGACCGCCTTAGGAATGCAGAGGAGCGAGAAGATACCAATGAGCAGGTTATGATTCATAGTGGTATTTATTCGATTGAGGCTGCAATCACGGCGTATGTGAAGAAATACGCCCGTACAAAGAAAATTAAAGAACTGGTGGAATCCTTCGAACAAGTCTTGGAAAGCAGTCAGGTGCTTGTCAAGGCGAAGACGCAGGTCGCCACCGATGAAGAAACGGCAAAAGCCTGTGCCGAGCGTGCTGCAGCCGTCCGTGCTAAAATCGAAAATGGACAGGAAGCACAAAACTTCAAGGAGAGAGTGGCAGCGATTGATCCAATGTCGGTCATTGAGGAAAAGGCTGAAAAACTCAAAATGGAGGTGGAACGGAAGGCTGGCCTTGTCTTTAGTGCCTACGGTGATACATTGGATGAGCGAAAAGATGCAGAGCGTTTGGTACAGCAGTTCGCAACCATGAGTACAGATTATATCGCCGAAATGACGGCTGAGCTAGAAGCAGTTATTGACCATGAAGTTGTTGAAAGCGGTAAGAATATGCTGGCACAGTATCAGGAAAAACTGCTGAAAATCGATGAAAATGCGACAGATAAGGAACTTGATTTCAGCACGGCTGATTTGGTCAGAGGTGTGCTGAATAATATGAAGGAGCAAGCTGCAGATAGAACACAGAGCAGTACGGTGATGGATACGGTTGATGAGTATGGTGAGGAAACTGTGGAAAACCGTACATGGTATGAAAAAGTAGGGCAAAAGGCTGTGAGGGAAGCCGATGGTACTGAACAAGTTAAAGTTGGTACGAAACGTGTTAGAGACGGCTCGCACGAGGAAAGAGTATACGATCATTGGTGGAATCATATTATTCCGAAATATGAAACGGTGTATGACTACAAGGATGTGAATGTATATGAGACGAGAATCAAGTACAAAACTGTCATGAAGGATGAATACAAAGAACATCATGAAGTAATAAAAAAGTATCGAGTTGATGTGGCAGAACTGCAGGCTGGTCTAACAACGCAACTGGACATGACACTAGATGATGGAATTGGAGAAGCAATTGCATATGCTAAAGAGCAAGCAGAAGAGATGAAGACTCAGTTCACGGCAATGTTTGATGAACTGGATAAACTCATTCAGGAAAAGTATGCCGAGTTGGAACAGGTGGCTGTAGATGAACAGAGCCGTAATGAGGAGCTGGAAAAGAACCGCTCTGTTTTGAACTGGATTGAAGAATGCCAGAAGCAGGTGAATGAAGCCATTGATTTTTGACAAGCAGGAGGTGCTGAAATCATGCTGATTGGTGTAAAACAGTGTGTGGAACGAAACGATCTCCGTGGGTTGCATTATATTTTTGCGGAAGCACTTGAAGCAGATCCAACATTTGAAAAGTATCAGGAAGACTACGAGTATTGCAAAAAGTTGCCCGGTTTTCTAGAAGCGCATGAAGAACTGCATTTGCAGCAGAATGATCCGGCTGCGTGGGATGAGACCTATTGGGCGCAGCTGAAGCTGGATCAGAAGAAAAATTTTTCAGAAAAACGGATGGAGCACATGAAAAAGGTGGCTTCCGTTGTACGTAAGGAGAAAATCGAACGCCTGCGGGCAGAACGAGCCAGACTGGCAGGAACAGCTGCACCTGAAAAGCCTCGGCAGACTGCGCAGCCCCGGACAGAACGGACGGCAGCGCCGACAACTCCGCCCACCGAAGCCGCTCGCGCGACGCCGCTGCAGCCTGTGTTTAAGGGAGTGGTCGAAAGCAATCCGAGCGAAGAAAAGCAGAAGCAGCAAATAGAAAAGAGCAAGAGCCGGTATGCTGTGGAATACCAGCAGGATCTTGCAAGGGAACAGAGAACGCAAAAAGAACAGGAGGGCCAGGGTTCAAAAAAACAATTGGGGGTTGTTCTGATAGTGGTGGCAGTTCTTTTAATGGCGATTGTAGCTTTCCTACTGAGCAACCCCGGATCGACTGCAGCATAAAGATTGGAAAAAGAAAAATGGGGGATGGTATGTCTGAAGTTTTTCGTTCGGAAGACTGGAATAATATTCAGCACATATATCGCTGGAATGATTCGCAGACAGGATATCCCAAACAGACTAAAAAAACATATCAGAAAGTGGGTCTGAAGGATATCAAAGGGATTCTTAATATGAGTGAACAGTGGGAACTGATTGCATATGGTAAGAGGAGCGCAGATGGCAAAATCATCCGATATTTTATAGAGCGCCAAGTAGGACCCAAGAACATTCCAACCGGAGTGATTCGGGTTTATTCGACCCAGTGGGAGGATACTCCATATGCTCGGACTAGGGTGGGAATAAACGTGGATATGAAGGCTTTTTCGTGGATAAGTGATAGAAGCAAAAACTTAAATGCCGATAAATGGAAGTATTATATGGATTGCAGTGAGGTGAAATAATTGTGGAACGACAGGACATTGTACAAAGTGTGTCTACACAGTCTCTGCCTTATGCTGAACCAACCCCGCAGACGCTGAATCTGCAGGTGCTGCAGGAAAATCTGGGTAATTGCCTGAGCATCATTGACGATGAAGTCATGAAAGGCTATGTTACCCGGCTGGAGCAGCTGCCGATTCTGGACCCGAAGGAATGCGGGGTGGATAATCTGGAAGAGGTGCAGTTCTTCCGGATTACAGAGCTTGTTTATCAAGAGGATGAGTTCTCGGTCGATAAGCTCTCTATGATGTTCCATGCGCTTTCCGGATTTCCCTGCACACTGGTGTTGATGCTACAGAGCGATGGTGCACAGACAAACTTTTATCTGGGAGCACGTTCCAACGAAAAGCAACACTCTACCGGAACCATGCGCAGTATGCTGGAAAAGAGCCTGATGGGCTTTTTTCCTGGCAGCAAGATCGAAAAGTTCTTTGCCGAGGACTGCTGTGCTGCACTGGCAGCGGCAAACGCCAAATGTGTTTCCAGTGTGACCAGTGTGGCAGACTACAAGCGCAATGAGGACAGTGTGACAAACAAAGACTTTGTCCAAGGCTTGGAAAAGTTTGTTTATGCGATGAAGGGAGCTTCCTATACAGCAGTCTTTTTGGCAGACAGTGCAAACCATGAACAACTGATGATGCGCCGACGGGAGTATGAGAAAATCTGCACACAAATCTCTCCGTTTGCAACCATGCAGATGAACTTTACCGTGTCAGATGGCCGGAGCACTTCAACCGGAAGCAGTACGGGAAAGACAACCAATATCTCTCGTACAGATTCTCATGGCAAAACGGCCAGTGTGACGAATACAGAGAGCCAAAGCAAAGGCATCAGTGATACACATACGGATACACAATCTGAGTCTAAAGGCAAGACGCACACAGTAGGAACATCGGATGGAACAAGCCGCACTGTAACTAACACAGGAACGGTTGGCGTGAACAGCAGCGTGAATGTCGGTGTAAACGCAGGAATTCGGTTTGGGCCGTCTTGGCTTGGTGTCCATGCGGGTGCCAGTACGGGTGCCAGCGTAGGAAGCTTTGCAAGTTTCAGCCATGCAGTGGCAAAGGGAACAACACATACAGATTCGGTTTCGGATTCTATTTCAAAAACGTTGAGCCATGGCTTCAGTGATTCGCATGGTACTAGTGAAACACATGGTACATCGGAAAGCCATAGCACGGGGACAACTGATACGCTGGCTGTTACAACTGGAGAATCCTTTAACTTGGTTGATACGAACACGCTGACAGATACATTTGGCTCTTCTAAAGGTGTCATACTGAATGTCCAGAATATGACACTGAATAATGTACTGAAACGCATGGAAAAGCAGCTGAAACGGATTGACGAATGCGAAAGCATTGGTATGTGGAACTTCGCAGCATATTTTATAGGTGCAACGTCAGAAGTTCAGAATGCAGCAAATACTTACAAGGCTGTTGTTGCGGGTGTGGATAGCGGCATTGAATGCAGTGCTATCAATCTGTGGACAGATGATCCTAGCGTAAAGATGCTGATGGGATACTTGGAAAATTTTGCTCACCCGCTCTTTTTGTACCAAGGGTTTAGCTACGACGAGCAGCGACAGGTTGCAGTAGACCCATCTGCGCTGGTCAGTACGAATGAATTGGCCCTTCATATGGGGTTGCCACGGCATTCTGTGCAGGGATTGCCCGTTTTGGAACATGCACCGTTTGCACAGGAGGTTGTGCTGCAGCAAGGTGCATCGCAGCCGAAGACATCGGATGATGGCAAAGAAACTGGCATTGATAATATCTATCTCGGTAAGCTCTGCCATCTGGGCGAGTGCACAAGTGCGGCGGTAGAGCTGAACGCAGAAAGCTTGTCGATGCACACCTTTATTACCGGCTCTACGGGTTCAGGCAAATCTAATGCAGTGTATCATCTGCTGGCAGAGCTACGGAAAAAGGGCAAAAGCTTTCTGGTGGTGGAGCCAGCAAAGGGTGAGTACAAAAATGTGTTCCCCTATGTGCCCTGTTATGGGACGAATCCAAAGATCGGAAAACTTTTACGGATCAACCCCTTTGCATTTCCGGAGCAGGTGCATGTGCTGGAACACATCGACCGCATTATTGAAATTTTCAATGTTTGCTGGCCAATGTATGCGGCAATGCCTGCAGTTTTGAAAGATTCAATTGAGCAGGCTTATGTTTCTGCCGGGTGGGATTTGGAATTATCTGAGAACCGGAGTGTTCCAGGACTGTTTCCGACCTTTGCGGATGTGCTGCGGGAATTGCGGAATGTAATTCACAGCTCAGATTATTCCTCGGATACTAAAGGCGACTATATCGGTTCGCTTTCTACACGATTGAAATCGCTGACGAATGGTATCAACGGCATGATCTTTGTGAGCCAGGAAATGAATCTTGCGGATTTGTTTGAACACGATGCGATTGTTGACTTGAGCCGTGTTGGTTCAACAGAAACAAAATCGTTGATCATGGGCATTGTGGTGCTGAAACTGCAGGAATACAGAATGGCAAATGCAAGTGGGATGAATGAACACCTGAAACATGTTACAGTGCTGGAAGAGGCTCACAACCTGCTAAAAAAGACTTCTATGGAACAGAGTGCAGAATCTTCAAATTTGGTCGGAAAATCGGTGGAGATGCTAACCAATGCAATCGCTGAAGTGCGCACATACGGCGAGGGGTTTGTAATTGTGGATCAGGCACCGAATCTGTTGGATACAGCGGTGATCCGCAATACTAATACCAAGATAGTTCTCCGCCTGCCAGAAAAAACAGATCGTGAAGTAACTGGTGGGGCCATGGCATTGAATGATGCCCAGATGGAGGAACTGTCGCGATTACCAACGGGTATGGCGGTGGTTTATCAGAATAACTGGCAGGAAGCGGTACTGTGTCAGTTGCCTCGATATGAACCGTTCGGCAGGAGGAAAAAAGAATGTGAAGATATAATTCAGAACCGAACTGCAAAGAATAATGCAATTCTGCATTTTCTTCTTGCAAAGCAGCTGACTGCAGCGCAGAAAGAAAAGGTGGAAAAACGACTGAGAAACTCCAATATTCCGGCAGAAACAGTGAAAAAACTATTGGAAAATCTGGACAGCCGAAATAAGCAGTATCATTGGGCAGTGGCTGGATTTCTTCGCCAAAATAGCGGGATGCTGAAAGATGTCCTCCAGGGAACAGCATCTTGCCAGACACTGGACGAACTGGAAACTGTGATAAAAGAGAATGTGTCAACAGTGTTTGTGGGATTCGGCCCCTCTGAACTTGAAAAAATTACAGTGTATGTCTGTATGGCGGAAAGCGAAAAATATCCAGAAATAGAGCCGCTGAAACAGCTGTGTGCTTATTATTGGAAGGAAAAGGTGTTATAATATGAAAGAAGTCTGGGAAGGAACCAAAGGTGGTCCAGAAGTTAAAACGAAAACGACACCGGATTCTCCCGTTGTGGAAATTCCAGGCCATTCCAATAAGCCCGAAGAAGTGGATTGGAAACAATCTGAACAGGATCTTCCGAGGGAGGCGCCTATGACATGGGAAACGACTGAAGCGCCAGAAGGCATACATCATGTACTGGAAAATTGTGAAGGTGCGCAGGATACACGAGAAACAAAAGATGCGTCCGAAGAAAAAACATATCCGTGCAAAGAAGTGGAAGATGGTACAGCATACTATTACGATGATAATGGAAACTTGTACCGAATCGATGACAATCTTCTCCCGAATACAGAGTACGATATTAATGGTTATCGTTACGAAACTGATGAAGAAGGACGAATTGTTTCGGCAGAAGGTCGACTTCAAGTAAAAGACCATGAAGGGCGCCCAGCGATAAAAGATTCAATTGAAGATATTGGAAAAGGAGACCAAAAGAAAACGGATGATCGAGGACATCTGATTGGTGACCAGTTTAATGGTTCAAACGGAATGGAAAATATGATACCACAGGATTCAGATATTAATCGAAAGGACTATAAAGCACTGGAAACGGAACTTGCAAAAGAAGTTGCAGCAGGAAAAGAAGTTTATGTAAAAGTTGAACCGATTTACGAGGGCGATTCGCACAGACCGGTAGCCGTTATGGTTACATATACTATTGACGGGGAAGAATCGGTACGAGTATTTCCGAATGAAAGAGAGGAATAAAGAAAATGGATCAGGAGCTGTTTCAGAATGTATTTGATCAGATTACAGGAGCTTTGCCAGAAACGTGGGAGAAGGTGACATTTTATGCGGCCTACATTGGAACAAGCTATACGATGAAGTATTATGTGAGCACGGCTAACGAAAAAAATGTGTCGTGCTTCGAACTTCCCGGAATTACAAAAGCTGCATTAGTTCGCAGTTTCCTGCAGGTCGATAAAGTTTTATCGAAAGTGCGTGTTGCTTTGGACGGTTCCAGCAGGTGGAATGTTCTGACTATGGTAGCAGAGAAAAATGGTCATTTTAAGGCATTTTATGACTATGCCGATTTAAGCGAAAATGCCATTGAGTATGAAAGAAGCTGGCGAGAAAAATATCTGGCTGAATAATGCTTGATCGACAAAAACAAGAAGTGCAGAGGAATATCACACCTCTGCACTTCTTGCTCTTTTATATCGACGCTGTTATGTGAGATTTTAAGGAAAAACACTTGACGTACGACAAGATAAGATACATGCTGAAGTAAAATGCCGACAAAATGAGTACAGGGAATATGAAAAAATAAACCGTGTGGGGTGACATGATGCCACTCCGCACGGTTTTGCTTAGGTAAAGGATTTGAGCACTTCTTTCAGTGCTTCACGCTGCTCCGGGGAAAGCTGAGCCAGAAGCTTCAAAAACTCCTGCTGCTCCTCCGGAGTGAGCCTGTTCTCCGGCTCAGAATGATTTTGGTGGTTCATAAAAGATACTTGCTCCTTTCGGCAAATCCTGTTCAGCTATCAGTTCAGCACGAATCTGACGCTTGTACTTATAATAGGTATTCCGGGCAAGACCGGTGAGCTTCATGCACTCAGCATCGTCAAGTGTGCCGCCAAAGGTCTTGCAGTGAGTGCGGATAATCTGCTTGGCTTCTCTGGCTTTCTTTGTTTCAAATCCAACACCCTTTTTGCGACCAACCTGCTTGCCATTCAGCCGGGCCGTCAAAAGTCCCTCACGGGTGCGCTGGTGCAAATCGGCAACTTCTTTTTCGGACTGCTCAAAGGCCAGCTTGATCTGCTCCTTTGCCAAGGCCATCAGATACTCGTTGATGCCCTTTAAGATGAAGTCCACATTTGTCCCTGTCATGGCAATGCTGCCGGACAGGGCTTTTTTGTAGGTCTCGGTGTCGATATGGTGCTCTTTCAAGAACACCAGTTGGATGCCCTTATGATAGAGGTCTTCGTACAGAGCAAAACCTTCTTCTGCATTTCT
>ULVE01098453.1_pt1 | contig 13080 bp, 9 predicted proteins | sample 1959161 | NCBI WGS metagenome assembly ULVE01 (sample SAMEA4835778, study PRJEB28245) | human gut metagenome | biome: gut microbiome; material: fecal sample | place: Denmark | collected 2008
TTCACTGATGAGCAGAAGAACCGCGCCGCAGGTGTTATATCTAAAACGGCTACAGAATTATCTCAATTAATAAATGATATACTCGATCTATCCCGTTTAGAAGCAGGTATGATGAAGTTTCAGACAGCGGAGTTGTATTTTAATACTTATCTGGAAGAAGCTATCGGGACGGTTTCTGTTAATAAAGAGTTACAGATAAATAATAAATTGGAACAAGGTGTTAATTACTTGATTCGTTATGATGGAAACTGGTTGTTCAGACTTATGAAGACAGTGTTTATTCCAGTTGATGAGGTACCACGTGAGCCATTGAGAATTCTGATAGAAACGAATATGGTTAAGAATGAGATTATGGTTACTGTATATAATTCTATTTTTATCACCACTTCTCCTGTACAGAACATTGTGATTCAAAGTGAAATGAATCGTATGCTTGTGGAGCATTTCGGAGGAGCCTGGATTGTAAATGAGGAATATGTACAGTTTACTATTCCATTTGTTTGATAGACTGATTGCGGCAGTCTTGATATAACAAAATAATCTTTCCCCTTCATAAAAGTCGTGAAAATAGGGATTTCCCTATAATCGTTTGGGGAAAATCTCCCCTAAGTGGTAAATCTCTTCCTTATCTTTGTAATGTGAATAAGTTTAAGTAATTACATAAACCGAGATGATATGAAAAAGATTGTTTATTTCTTGCTAATTGCTTTATGCCTCCCTATAGGCTTGATGGCACAAAGCGTTGATGACGACCTTTATTTCGTACCTTCTAAAGACAAGCAGGAGAAGAAAGAAACGACTCCAGTGAAGAAGGAACCGAAAAAGCAACTCACGACCAACATCTATACATCACCGGGCACTACTGTTGTTGTTCAGGACCGTAAGGGAAACACACGGGATGTAGATGAATATAACCGTCGTTATGATGCAAAGGATAATGAATTCGTATTGGATAACGATACCTTATACATAAAAGAGAAAGATCAGCCGGATTTGGATGGAGAATGGGTAACTGGTGAATTCAATGGTACACAGGATGACTATGAATATGCCGAACGCATAATCCGTTTCCGTAATCCGCGTTTTGCTATCAGCATTAGCAGTCCTCTATATTGGGATGTAGTTTACGGACCTAATTCATGGGACTGGAATGTATATACTGATGGCATGTATGCTTATGCTTTCCCGACATTCAGTAATCCTCTTTGGTGGGATTGGCGTTACAACTCTTACGGTTGGGGATGGAACTATGGTTGGGGATGGAATCGTCCTTACTATGGCTGGGGATATTACCCGGGTTCATGGGGCGGCTGGTATGGTGGCTACTGGGGTGGCTACTGGGGTGGCTTCTATGGCGGCGGTGGCTATTGGGGACATCATCACCACTGGGGTGGTGGTCCTAGCTGGGGCTGGGGCGGTGGAGGCGGCAGCCATTGGGCTGGCAACTCATATACAAATCGTCGTTCTTATGCTCCTAACAGATCAATCTCTACCTCTCGTCGTTCAGATTATAACCGTTCACAGACTCGTAGAGCAACAAGTGTAACTTCGGGCAATCGTACCAGTACGACAGGACGGGTAGTTTCAAGAAGAGAGTCTGCCGTACGTTCAGGAGTAAGTACTCGCTCAGACGCATCTTCTTCAAGAAGGAGTACCTATACACGCCCAAGTAGTACTCGGAGTAGTTCTACCTATAATAGTACACGAGGAAGTAGCAGTACACGTAGTTCGTCTACATATTCTCCTTCTTCTTCATCGAGAAGAACTAGTTCTTCTACTTATAATAGAGGAAGTTCTACATCACCTTCACGTACTTATTCAGGAGGAAGCAGTACACGTAGTAGTTCTTCATCTACTCGTAGCTATACTCCTAGCAGTAGTAGCAGTTCTCGCTCAAGTGGTAGCTATTCATCAGGAAGTTCTTCTTCCCGTTCCAGTGGCGGTAGCTATTCTTCTGGTGGTAGTTCATCTCGTTCTAGTAGTGGAAGTAGCGGCGGTGGCGGGTCTTCCAGCAGAAGTAGCAGACGATAAAGTTGAGTAATATTCAAATGAATAATTTAAGATTATGAAAAAGATAATAACATTAGCATGTGCTCTATCTTGTATAATAGGTGCTAGTGCGCAATCTATATATGATGCTGCAAAGTTAGCTGAAAAGGATTTGAATGGTACTGCCCGTTTCGTAGGAATGGGCGGAGCAATGGGAGCCTTAGGAGGTGACATTACTACAATGGGGACAAATCCTGCCGGTATTGGTATATATAGAAGTAACGATGTGATGACTTCATTTAGTTTCTCTGCTTATGGTGCAGAAAGTAAATATGACAGAGAAACTTTTAATAATGATAAGAATCGGTGGTCGTTTGATAACATTGGCTTTGTTTTCTCTACCAAAGTTGGTAATGAAACTCCATTGCGTTATGTGAATTTTGGTTTCAATTACAAACGTTCGAAGTCATTGTATAAGAATATGTCAATGGCTGGATTTATGGGCGTATATGGTGATAGACCTGTATCACAGGCTAACTACATGGCGCAACAGGCTACTGACGCTGCAAAGTATGTTTGGGATTCATATAGAGAACCTCTGGACTATAGTAACAGAAATATCTATAGTGATAATGAAGCGGGATGGCTAGGAGCAATAGGATTTCAAGGTGGAATGATAGAGAAGGATAGTAAAGATGAAAATTTATATCATCCGTTAAATTATGGAGAACCTTATTCAGTTTTCAATTCTAGAGAACAAGGCGGAGTTGGAGAATATGATTTTAATATTGCTTTTAATATTAGTGATCGTGTTTATTTAGGTGTGACTGTCGGAGCCTATGACGTTAATTATAAAAAGTACTCAGGCTATGATGAATCGTATGATAATGATGAAGGTTATTTACTGGATAGCTATAGCAAGATCAAAGGATCGGGATTTGATATAAAGCTGGGAGCGATCATTCGTCCCTTTGAGAATTCTTCTTTCCGAGTTGGTTTTGCCGTACATACACCGACTTTTTATAAGTTGACTTATGCAACAAGTGCTCGTATGACTACTGATTACAAAGCGTCAACAGGTGATTGGGATCGTATAATCGTAGATACTTATGATTATGTAGGCGATATGGAACGGGATTACCGCTTGAATACTCCATGGACATTTAATGTAAATATGGGATATACAGTTGGAAATTCTTTAGCTTTGGGTGCAGAATATGAATATGAAGATTATTCTACAATGAAGTTTAAGTATCCCGGTAATGAAGGAGGAGGAGATATGGAATTTGAGACAGCTGAAGCTAAGAACTGTCTGAAAGGTACACATACATTCCGTTTAGGAGCCGAATATAAAGTAATTCCTCAATTTGCATTCCGTTTAGGATATAACTATACGTCATCAGCTTTTAAAGATGAGGCTGTGAAATATCTTCCTTCCAATTCTATTATGACTGATACTGATTTCTCTAATAAAATGTCACAGAATGTATTTACATTGGGTATAGGGTATAGGGGAAGTATATTTTATGCGGATTTAGCATATAAGTTTTCTGCATATAAAGAAGACTTCTATCCTTTCTTTAATGAATTTCAGGATGCTAAGTCTGGCGAATGGGCTTTAGTAACGCCACAGGCAACCAAAGTAACCAATACACGTAGTCAAGTACTGATGACTTTAGGTTTCCGCTTTTAATTAGAAACTGTTTTCAATTTCAATAATAACTTTTGTGTGTTAGAGTCCCTGGAATGCTGAGTGTCTACAGCGGTTCCAGGGATTTCTTTTTTTATTTTTTATTTGCTGACAAAACAGATTGTCGATGTTTCGTATATCGTAATATTCTCAGTGGATATAATTATTCTTTTTGTTTAAAGAAAAAAAACTACTTATTTTCTTGTTATTTAAAATAATTTCATATTTTTGTATTTGTAGTCAGAACCAAACTATGAAATATTGACGTCCTCTCTACACACAAACTTATTTTTATTAACCTTAAAAGAGCAGTATTATGTTTAAACCACTCAAATCAGTAAGTGTGCTGTTGCTCTTGTGTGCCATGCCGGCAGCAATTTCCTATGCAGCCTCTGACAATGGAGCAACAAGTGTGAATGTCACACAGCAAAACGGTACGTGTAAAGGTGTAGTAAAAGACAAAACAGGTGAAGCGGTTATCGGAGCTTCAGTTGTAGTCAAAGGTACTACAAATGGTGTAATTACCGATCTTGACGGTAATTTTGTTCTATCCAATGTTCCTGATGGGGCAGTTATTCAAATCTCTTATGTAGGTTATAGCCCCCAAGAAGTTAAATACACGGGCAAACCTTTAGACATTATCTTACAGGAAGATACGCAGACACTCGATGAAGTTGTAGTAACAGCTTTGGGTATTAAACGTCAGAAAAGGTCTCTCGGTTATTCTACTACGACAGTAGGAGGAAAAGACTTCACCGAAGCCCGTACTACTAACATTGGTAATGCCCTTTCCGGTAAGATTGCCGGTGTTTCCGTTTCCGGAAATGCAACCGGCCCGGGTGGTAGTAGCCGTGTCGTTATTCGTGGTAATGCTTCATTGACAGGAAACAACCAGCCACTCTATGTTATTGATGGCGTTCCGTTTGATAATACCAATATCGGTAGTGCCGGTCAGTGGGGCGGTAAAGATATGGGTGACGGTTTGTCAAGTATCAATCCGGATGATATTGCTGATATTCAGGTGCTGAAAGGTGCTGCTGCATCTGCGCTTTATGGATATCGCGGTGGTAACGGTGCTATCTTGATTACCACTAAATCGGGTCAGAAAGGGAAACCGGTTTCTGTTGAATTCAATAATAACCTGGCTTTTGATGTGATTTATGATTACCGTGATTTCCAGGATACCTACGGGCAAGGAACGCAGGGCAATCGCCCGCTTTCTGCGGATGTGGCAAAATCAACTGAAACATCCAGCTGGGGTGAAATAATGGATGGAGGAAAGGCTGTAAACTTCTTGGGCAAGGAATATGCTTATTCTCCTGTTGATAACTGGAAGAACTTTTATCGTACAGGGATTAACAATACGACAACCTTGGCTGTGAGCGGTGCTTCCGATAAGATATCCTATCGTTTTGGTGTTTCCAATATGGCGGTAAAGGGTATACTTCCTAATTCCAGTATCAGTCAGCAAGGTATCAATATGAATACGACTTATGACATTTCCTCGAAAGTTCATTTGATGGTGAATGCTAATTATGTATTTGACAAGAATAAAGGTCGTTCAAATTTGTCTGATGGTAACAGTAATACAAATGCCGCACTTCTTTATCATGCTAATTCTTTTGATATCCGTTGGTTGGAACGCGAAAATCCGGATTGTGACTGGGGTACCGGTGCTGACGGTAAAGAACTGTTAGGTGGTACAAACGGTTATTTCAATAACCCGTATTGGTTGCAGTATAGAGTTACCAATGAAACAAACCGTAATCGTCTGACTGGTGGTATGACTTTGAAGTATGATATCTTTGATTGGTTATACATCCAGGGTGCCGTAACACGTGACGGTTATAATCTGGAATATTCTGAAGTGAAGCCAATCGGTTCTGCTTCTCCGGAAGACCCGCGTGGTTATATAAAGGAATATACTCAGAACTTCTCTGAAATGAACCTGAACTATTTGATCGGATTCAATAAGACATTTGGCGACTGGAGTGTCGGTGCTACTTTTGGTGGAAACCGTCAGAGGAACATTACAAAGAAATATGGTCTGGACGATAAGGCATCTTCCTTCTTTGTTCCAGATTTCTATTCAAGCAGTAACACAGCGAAGCATCTGTACAAGAAGGAATATACAGAATACCGGGTAAATTCAATTTATGGTACCGCAGATCTTGGTTACAAGAATCAGGTTTTCTTGAACTTAACAGGACGTAATGACTGGTTCTCCACTCTGGACCCGGATAATAATCATTATTTCTATCCTTCTATTGGTATGTCATGGGTATTTAGCGATACATTCAAGACTCCCGACTGGTTTACTTTCGGAAAGATTCGGGCATCTTATGCTGCTGCATCTAACGGAACAAAAGCATATCAGAACCTTCTTACCTATAAAGTAGATAACTACCAGTCTAACGGACAGCCTGTGGTGACGATCAATAACTCTACCGTACCCAATAAAGGCTTGAAACCTGTTCAAATCTCCGAATGGGAAATTGGTTTGAATCTTTCTTTCCTGGACAACCGTTTATCATTGGATGCTGCTTATTATAAGAAGACAACCAAAGATGATATCGTACAGGTGACCACCAGTGGTGCTTCCGGATTTGAATCAGCTATTCAGAACGTTGGAGAAATCAGAAATAGTGGTGTGGAAGTGATGGTGAATGCTGTTCCTATTCATACGAAAGACTTCAACTGGAATTCTACATTCAATATAGCTTATAACAGCAGTGATGTAAAATACTTGGGAAAAGACGGAACGGGAGAAAACATAAAGAGACTGACACTTGATGGAGCTACCTCACGTTTAGGAAATGTTTCTGTTCAGAATATATTGGGACATCCTTATGGTGAATTAGTAGGTTATGAGTACAAGCGTACTCCGGACGGTCAAGTTATTTTTGAAAACGGTCTTCCCGTACATTCTGATGAAGTTCAGGTATTAGGAAACGGTGTTTATAAAGTAACCGGTGGATGGCGCAATGAATTTACTTACAAGAATATAACTCTTGCTTTCTTGATTGACTTCAAGGCAGGTGCTAAATTATTCTCCGGAACTAATTTGTCTCTCTATAGCAATGGTTTGCATAAGAATACTTTGCAGGGACGTGGCGCTGACGGTAAGGGAACAATGGTAGGCGATGGTGTAATGTCTGACGGTAAAGGCGGATATGTGAAGAATACTGTAGCTGTTTCTGCACAAGACTATTGGCAGGCTATTACCAATCAGAATATTGCTGAAGAGTTTGTTTATAATGCAAGTTTCATAAAACTGCGTGAACTTTCAATCGGATATACTTTGCCGCAGGCATGGTTGAATAAGCAGACACTTATAAAAGGTGTGACTCTTTCTTTAGTAGGTCGTAACCTTTGGACTATTTTGAAGCATACAGATAATATTGATCCGGAATCTGCTTATAATAACGGTAATGCTCAAGGTTTGGAATTGAACGGATATCCGGCTACGAGAAATGTGGGATTCAATGTAAATGTTAAGTTCTAACATCTTAAATACTGTAACAATGAAAAAGTTTACCTTATATATTTTGACAGCTTTCAGTCTGATGGGATTGACGACGAGCTGTAATGATTTTGGGGATGTGAATAATGACCCTATGAACCTGAATCCCGGAGTAGTGGATTATAAGATGGAGTTTACTCAAGTACAGGCGCAGATATGTGGTTCCGACTGGGATGTGTGGCGTAATGGCTGTATCTACACAGCCAATATGATACAGCATACAGCTACGGTGGACTGGGTGTATGGATCTTTTTATACATGGAGTGATCAGTATAGTGGTGCTTATTGGACAGGATTCTATTCCGGTGGTCGTGCGGCTATTCGTAATATAATAGATGTGATGAATAATTGGGAAGGAAATCCCGCTTATGAAAATGAGTATCAGATGTGCCGTATTATGAAAGCATATATGTTCCAGAATATGACCGATCTTTACGGTGATGTTCCTTATTCTGAAGCAGGTCAGGGATATTCTACAAATCCGATTCCGTATCCTAAATATGACACGCAAGAATCAATCTATAATGATTTGCTGAAAGAACTTGATGAGGCACAAGCCGCATTGAGCACCTCTGCCAGTAATACAATAGGAGCTGCGGACGTTATCTACGGAGGTGATGCTACAAAGTGGAAGAAGTTTGCGAACTCACTGATGCTTCGGGTAGCAATGCGTTTGACCAAAGTTGCCCCTGATAAAGCGAAGACATGGGTGGCTAAAGCAGTAGCGAATGGTTTGTTTGTAAGTAACGATGATAATGCAATTGTCAGACATGCCAATGGTTCGCCGAGTGATGACTCTGCAGAACCTTATGGAAAAGTATTTTCCAGTCTGGATACTCAGGCATTTTTTATCAGTGAAACTTTTATAGAAATATTGAAAGACGATCCTCGCCTTCCTTTGATTGCTACGGTTTGTACTAAAGACCCGAAGCCAGGATGGGGTGATGCTGATTTTGATTTGGGAGATAATGCTTCTGATAAACAGAAAGGTATGCCGGTTGGATATGATTCAAAAGGAGGAGACTGGGATATCAGTAAAGCTCCTGGCTATCCGGGTGATGATTGGAGAAAAACTTATTCTGTTCCTAATCGCACAGTATATGCACGTCCGGATTCACCATCTATGCTTGTCACTCATGCCGGCAATCTGTTGTTATTGGCAGATGCGGTGAAACGTGGATTATATACAGGAGATGCAGAAAACCTTTATAAAGAGGGGGTGACTGCCGCCATGAAGCAATTCTCTTATTATGAAAAAGCCACTACTACAATTACGGATGCTGAGATAGCCGCCTATCTGGATGCTAATCCATTGAACGCTGATACGGAAAAGGCTTTGGAACAGATTAATACGGAATATTATATCCACACATTCTGTAATGAGTATGAAGCCTTTGCAAACTGGCGTCGTACCGGATATCCTAAGCTGACTCCGTCCCAAAATGCAGCCAGCTATCCTAATAATGTGACAAATGGAGAGATTCCTCGTCGTTTCATTTATCCGACAAGTGAAATAACTGCTAACCCTGTTAATTACAACGATGCCGTAAAGAGACTTAGCGGAGGGGATAAGATGACATCACGCGTATGGTGGGATAAACAATAAAATGTAATATATAAGCCAGCCGGTTCGCCTTGAACTAGCTGGCTTATTGTATAGTTTTTAGGTATAAACAAGAAAACGGGATTCGTGATGAGTCCCGTTCTTTTATGAATATAATCAGAAAGATTTCATTAATGTTATCTGTACAATGGAACATTACCATCGATAATACCGCCCCCGATTCTTCTTGACAGTCTGACAGAAAGTGTACTTCCTGCTTTTAAATCCAAATCTTCTACCGCACTGATTTTCTGAACTACTCCTCCGATAGTGATAGTACCGATTTCTTCTCCGGCATTGATCTTTTGCGGAAGCACATTGGTAACAGCACCTTCGGATACTTTCTTTACTTCGATATTCTCTGATAAAGCATTCTCGTTGACTTCAATAATACCGTTCAATAAATCCTGTGTACCTTCGTTCTTCAGGCTAAGTTCGACTTTAGCTTCCCCTTCATACGGATTATCATTTTCATCCAGTATAATAACCGGTACGGTCATTCGTTTGAATTTCAGGGATACATTCCGACTACCCGGAACGGCTTCTGCTGTTCCGAACAAATGTTCTTGTCCTCCTTTTAACAGGCGTTTGTTGCCACTTGATCTGGTAGCGGCTCCATCCGTCAGTGCAGGATAATGGGCGTAGAATGTAACTGTGCTTGTTGTAGCACCTATTTCACTCCAAGTACGGCTATCTTGGCCGACAATGAATGGGGTATAGTTCTGACCGGAAGCAGCCATAGAGATAACTTCTCTTGTGGTGATGCTGTTTTTGGCAGGAAACAGATCACTGCTGGTGCGGGTAAGCGGGTCAGAAAGAGCGTCGTCGATAGAGATTGAGAAGTTGGTTGCTTCTTTACTTGTTTCTTGCAGTTCATCCTGTTGCTGGCAACTGAACAAACATCCTGCGGCTAAAAGAACTAAAAAGTTTTTTCTTTTCATTTTACTAAGTATTAGTGAGTTTAAGTGAGATTTGGTGCTAATATTCTACTTTGTCTTCTTTAGACATCCAGGCTTCGAAGGCAGTAATGGCTTCGTTATGCAGCAGCACTTCGGAGGGAAGTTTTCTGTCGGCAGGCTTTAGAGCCAGTTCATCATAAATAAAGGAATCGTCGAAACCGATGTTCTTTGCATCCGTCTTATTATTACCATAATACATTTTGTCCAGTCTTGCCCAGTAAATGGCACCCAGACACATGGGGCAAGGTTCGCATGAAGTATAGATTTCGTATCCGCTGAGGTTGAATGTCCCCAATTTGGCAGCAGCGGCACGTATGGCACTTACCTCGGCATGAGCGGTGGGGTCACACGAAGAGGTTACTCTGTTGACTCCTGTAGCTATAATTTCCCCTTCTTTGGTTGCAATGACGGCTCCGAACGGGCCTCCACCATTAGCAACGTTTTCTTTGGAAAGCTCGATTGCTTTCCTCATTAGTTCTTCTTTGGTCATAGTTATAAAAAATAATATCGTTAGTTTTGCTTTTATTGCTACCTTTCGCAAATATAAAGAAAACTAACGATAGAATATAGTGATTAAATTATTTTAAGAAACAAACAAGGGCAGGCTTCTTCTTAAAGCTTCCCTAATATTTTGTCCATTACCCAGTTAGTCAAGGTAGCACTTTCTCCGTTGCAGGAACAAACGGACTTACCCAGCAGATGATCTACTACTGCCTGTATAAGTGGCTGTTGTACATGTTCGGGATTGCCGATGCAAATTTCTTCACGTCCTCGTTCGGTGTGCAGCCCGATCGGTTCGTAAGTAAACACAGAGAAGCAGATCATTCCTTTATCTCCGATGATTTCGATACGGTCCTCACGGGCAGAATCATGGGCAACAAAGCACCAGGAGCCGCTGCCAACCAATCCGTTATCAAACTGAAAGCAAGCGCTCAGTGTATCTTCGGCGGGGTAAAGCCCTCCGCGGTTGCTTTTATATCCGCTGGCTTCGAGGATGCAGCCGAACATGTCTTGCAGCAAATCAATCTGGTGCGGGGCAAGATCATAAAAGTAACCGCCTCCTGCAATATCAGCCTGTACGCGCCAGGGGAGGTTTTCACGGTTGTAATCCAAATCACGTGGCGGCTGGGCAAAACGGACTTGTACGTTGATGACATTACCGATAGAGCCATTCTCCACCATTTCTTTCACTTTCTGGAAGTAGGGAAGATAGCGGCGGTAATAGGCTACGAAGCAGGGAACCCCTGTTTCTTGAGAAATACGGTTGATGCGTGTACATTCCTCATAAGTGACAGCCATTGGTTTTTCAATATAGGCAGGTTTTCCTGCTTTCATTGCCATAATGGCGTAGGTAGCGTGTGAAGAAGGAGGAGTAGCGATATAAATGGCGTTTACTTCCGGATCGTCAATCAGTTCCTGGGCGTCATCATACCATTTCTTGATTCCTCTTTCTTTCGCATAAGCCTTTGCTTTGGCGCCGTCGCGGCTCATTACAGCTACTACTTCAGAATGTTCTACCTTTTGAAAGGCGGGGCCACTTTTGGTTTTGGTTACTTCTCCGCAACCGATGAAGCCCCATTTAATCATCTTTTCATTCATAATATACCTATTGTGCTTGTTTTAACAACTCCCAAAGATAAAGCTATTTTTTATGAAGAACAACTTTATTGATTGTTAACTGTCAGAAATAGGTAAGGGGATGAGTTTTACTTTACCAGTACCAGCATACTCCGAAAGAGAAGGGATAAAGTTCGGGACCTTTGTTCTTCTCAAAAAGCCCGTATGTAGAGTAACGCATATATACACCCAGATCTGCATAACCGGCTTGCGCAAGTAAATTGATACCCAATGGACGTCCGTTCAGTCCCTTGTCAATCGTCTTCTTTGACCCGTTAACTTTTGCTTTCGATCTGAATCCGTGACGGATTTCAGCTTCGGGACCTACAGCAAAGAACAGAGGGCCTTTGCCATTGAGCCGGGTTTGCCACTCGATAGAGAGCGGAGTACGGAAGTAGAAATAACGCAGACGACTTTTACTGTACTCTGTAGGTTCTTCTGCCTCTTCCCCGGAATAGATTTCGGTCACTCCGTCTATTTCACGGAATGCATAATTGCCATCCAGACGCATACTGCGGCATCCCCATCCCAATCCGATGGTAATTCCCCAGTTATAGGTAGGCGCAAAGGCGTGCGAGCCGGTAAACAGATTACCGCCTATTTCCCACGAATGGCTGGAATTGAGATCGGCACCACTCGACGGATTGAATGAGAGAAAGTCATTGGACAGTCGGGGGTAGCCGATATAGAATCCGCCGGCATGAGGTTCAAATCTGTTTTTCTTGTTGTTCTTTTTGGAGAAGGGGAGGGCGCTCAGTACGGTGCGGCTTTCCGTACTCTGTCCGTTCAGGTAGACTCCTTCGAAGATTTGCGCGTTCGTTATCGTATCTCCGCCGGATGCGCGTTCGTAGAGTTTCACTTTGATCTTGTCACCTTGTTCCTTGATAACGATCTTTCGTCCGTTGACGTAAAGTGTTGTATCCTGCGGAGTGCTTTCATTTTGTGCCATGCCGCTCATTGGAGCCATCATGAGCCATAGTAATAATAGTTTTTTCATATTTGTATTTCTTAATCTGTTTTTATTCTTTCTTCATGAATAGCATGGTAATCAGGTCGTCGGCATCCAGTTCCCCTTCGATATAGATCAGGGTAGCCGAATCTTTCTTTCCGGTTTTGAAGAGGATAAACCGGTTCACATCCTCCTTAAGTTGGGGAAGCTGGTAATAACCGGATTTGATTTGCCCGTTGGAAACAACTTCTTTCACTTTCTTCGCTTTCTTCTTATCGGCTTCCAGGCAACGGAGAATAGTGGGAAGTGCATTGTTGACATCCTTGAAAACCAGACTTTTATAGAGAGTCATCTGGTAAGTTTCCAGCATTTCATTGGATAGCTCTACCATAGTCACCCCTTTTTGCTTTCCGTACTTCTGAAAGACGGTGGCAATCTGTAGTCCCTGTTGGGCGGCTGCATGGGCAGCGAATGTAAGTAACAGGGCGATTAGTGTGGTACGAATGATTTTATTCATCATAATTATATGCTGTTTTTATATTATTCATCAAATAAAGTAGCGAATATTTCTTCCTCGCTGAGGCTGACGTCACGGAAAGCGACCATCGCCTGTTCGCGGATCAAATGAACGTCCGTATATTCCTTGCCGTCAATGATCACATAGTTTGCCGGTGCAGGGGATATATGGCGGTAGATGCCCGATATGCCCAGTAATAACAGGAGGGCGGCAGCGGCAGCACCGAGGCTGTA
>ULVE01096519.1_pt1 | contig 13042 bp, 7 predicted proteins | sample 1959161 | NCBI WGS metagenome assembly ULVE01 (sample SAMEA4835778, study PRJEB28245) | human gut metagenome | biome: gut microbiome; material: fecal sample | place: Denmark | collected 2008
TGCCACCGTGAAGGCCATTCAGGACAAGCTCTGGGGCACCGAGACTGCCGAGGCAACCCTGCCTTCCCCCGACGAGCTGATCAAGCTGATCACCGACAGCGAGGGCCAGGTGTAAGAAGCCAAGCATCAATGAACACGATAAAGGAGAAGAAAAATGCTGAAAAAGACGATGACCACCGTGGACTTTGGCGGTACTGAGCGGACGGAAGACTACTACTTCAATCTGACCCGTGCCGAGATCATGGAGATGGAGCTGACCACCGAGGGCGGCCTTGTGCAGATGATCAACCGCATCACTGCCGCCCAGAGCCAGCTGGAGCTTGCCAAGCTGTTCAAGCAGATCATCTGCAAGAGCTACGGTGTGCTGAGCCCGGACGGCCGGAAGTTCATCAAGAACGATGCGGTGCTGGCGGACTTTATGTCCACTCAGGCCTACAGCGACCTGTACTACAAGCTGGCCTCTAACGGCGAGGCAGCGGCCGCATTCTTTGAGGGCATCCTGCCGGAGGACATGAAGGAGGAGACCAAGAAGGCCACCCCTGTGAACGCACAGCCCGGCCTGAAGGTGCTGGAAGCCCCCGTGAAGGGCACTGAGGAGCAGTAACATGCCCCTCTTATCGCTCCGTCCGCCAAAGGGCGGCGCGTCGCGGAGCTCCCCAAAGGGGCGAGCTCTGTTTAGAAGAACATTCAAAATGGAGCGTGCTCTGAGAAGGGCACCTCAATGAACACACACCAGGGAGAGAAAGCAAATGATGACGCTTACGATACCGGGACAACAGCGGTGGAACGAAAAGACAGAGGAATTTGTCTACACGCCTGCCGTGGTCCTGAAGCTGGAACATTCACTGCTCTCCCTGGCTCATTGGGAAAGCAACTGGAACATCCCGTTTCTGAGCAATCTGGACAAGCTGACCGTGGAGCAGTGGCTGGACTACATCCGCTGCATGACGGTGACCAAAGGGGTAGACCCCGAAGTGTACGCCAGACTGACCCGGGAACAGTACCGTTCCATTAACGAATATATGGAAGCTCCCATGACCGCAACATGGTTCAGCGGGGAGCCGAGACCCAACGAACGAAAGACCGCAGGAAAGCCCCGGCCAAAACGACCGCCCCGGAAAAGCGGGACCGAGACCACGGCTGAGGTGCTGTACTGCCAGATGTTCAGCTTTGGCATTCCGAAAGAGTGCGAGAAGTGGCATTTGAACCGATTGTTGACTCTGATCCGGGTATGCCAGGAGAGCCAGGCACCGGCAAAGAAGATGAGCAAGGGCGACCGGATGGCCCAGCAGCGGATGCTGAACGAGCAGAGAAAGGCCCGGCTGAAGACGAGAGGGTAAGGGCCCTCTCACCGCTCCGTCCGCCAAAGGGCGGCGCGTCGCGGAGCTCCCCCAAAGGGGCGAGCTCTGTTTAGAGGAAACAATATGCCGAAGGTGATCGTATTTCGCCAGAAGGGCGACTGGAAGAAGAGCCGGAAATTTTTGAAGCGATGCTCGAACCTGAACCTGGATGAGCTGCTGGACCGATACGGACAGGAGGGTGTGGAGGCCCTTGCGAAGGCGACCCCGAAGGACACGGGAAAGACGGCAGCAAGCTGGAGCTACACGGTGACCAAGGGAAAAGAGAGCATCGCCATTACATGGAGAAACTCCAACATCGTGGACGGTGTGCCCATTGCGGTGATCCTGCAATACGGACACGGCACACGAAACGGAGGATACGTAGAGGGCGTGGATTATATCAACCCTGCGATGCGGCCCATTTTTGAGCGGATCGCAGCACGGGCATGGGGCGAGGTGAGGACAGAATGAGCCAGGAAGTAGACAGCCGCGTTGTTGAAATGCGGTTTGACAACGCAAATTTTGAGAAAAATACCAAACAGACCATCTCGACCATTGACCGGCTGATGGAGAAGCTCCAGTTCAAGGGAGCGGAAAAGGGCTTTGAGAAGCTGGACGCAGCCGCGGAGAACGTGGACTTTGCCACCATGCAGACGAGCCTTGACCGGCTGGAATCCAAGTTCTCGAACCTGAACATCGTGGCCACCACGGCGCTGGTGAACATCACCAACAAATTTGTGGACGCGGGCGAGAAGCTGGTCAAGAGCCTGTCCATCGATCAGGTGGCCAGCGGCTGGGACAAGTACACCGAAAAGACCTCCAACGTTCAGACCATCATGAACGCCACGGGCAAGAGCATCGATCAGGTGAACGGTTACCTGAACAAGCTGATGTGGTACTCTGACGAGACCAGCTACAGTTTCAGCGAGATGATCAGTGCCCTTTCCCAGATGACGGCTGCGGGCGGCAACATCGACAAGATGATCCCCATGATCATGGGCATTGCCAACGCCACCGCAGACGCGGGCAAAACGGGCTTTGCGTTCCAGAGCACCATCCGGAACCTGACCCAGAGCTACAGCGCCGGACATTTGCAGCTTCAGGACTGGAAGAGCCTGAACCTGATGGGTACGGCCACCAAGGCCCTGAAGCAGGAGCTCATTGACACAGCGGTGGAGCTGGGCACCCTGAAAAAGGGCGAGGTGACCATTGGCACCTTTGAGAGCTCCCTTTCCAAAAAGTGGGCCAACACGAAGGTCATGGAAAAGACCTTTGAAAAGTACGCCTCCATGATGGAAGCGGCCTACGAGATGACCCAGAAGAACAAGGGTATGACCAGCTCCGAGGCCCTTGAGAAGCTGAGCGGTCAATACGGTGAGCTGGCAGAGCGTGCGGCACTGGCGGCCCAGCAGGCAACCAGCTTTGGGCAGGCCATTGATTCCACCAAGGACGCGGTCAGCTCAAAATGGATGGCCGTATTCGAGACCTTCTTCGGCAACAAGGAAGAGGCCACCGATACCTGGACAGAGCTTTCGGAGCGGCTGTACGACATTTTCGTGCCCAGCATCGACGGGCTGAACGAACGGCTGAAGGACGGACTGAACAGCGGATGGGCACAGCTGCAAGGCAGGCTGGGGGATCAGGCAGATGCCTACAGCTACACCCTCCAGCAGGTAGCACTGGCCAGCGGCGCTGTGACCGAGGAACAGATCACCAAAGCGGGCAGTTTTACCAAGGCATTGCAGCAGAACGGCGTAAGTGCCCAGCTGCTGAAAGCAAGCCTTGACGAAGCACAGACCAGTGCCGAAAAGCTGCTGACCCTGAGCGACAAGGAGATGGCCGCAAAGGGTTATGACCGGGAGACCATCCAGCGGGATGCAGAAGCCTTTGCGAAGCTGAACGCCGAGATTCAAAATGGAACCCTGGACCTGGACGAGTACGCCCAGAAGATCGGCGAGCTTTCCGGCAGAGAGCATCTGGTGCAGAGTTTCTGGAACATCATGGATGCCATTGGCAAAGTGGTGGCCCCTGTGAAGGAGGCGTTCAGTGAGATCTTTCCGCCCGCAGACGGAGAGCGCATTTACAGCTTTGCCGAACGGCTCGACCTGATGACCCAGAAGCTCATCATCACCGACCAGACCGCAGAGAAGATCAAGAAGACCTTCAAGGGCCTGTTCACGGTGCTGAAAGGCGTTACCACGATCCTGAGCAAGATCGGCGCGGTGGCAAAGGAAGCATTTTCGCTGCTGGCGAACGCTGCGAAGCCTGTGGCACAGGTGATGCTGAGCGTGGGAGCCGGGCTTGGGGATTTCCTTGAGACGATCTATAAAGTTGCCACCGGAAGCGGCACCCTGCGGGAGAAGCTGGGCGGCATCAAGACGGCGCTGATGAAGCTCCTGAGCCCCGTGGATGCACTGGGCAGCATGCTGAAAAGCACGAAGATCGCGCAGTACATCGACACCTTCCTGAAAAAGGGCGAGGAGAGCACCGGCTTACTGGGCACCTTGTACTCCGTGGGCAGACGGGCCTTTGACGGACTGAGCGCCGTGATCCGGACCGCAGCAAGCGGAGGCATTGGCATCCTGGGTGCGCTGGGCATGGCGATCTCGACCCTGCTCTCCAAACTGGGTGGCCTTGGTGAGAACGCGGTGCAGGTACTGGGGCTGACAAAGCCGAATCTGGAGGACTTCCAGCAGAACCTCATCGACATGCCGAAGAACCTGAGCAAATCAATGAGCGAGTTTGCTTCCAGCTTCCAGCGCAGCATGAACAAGATCAACGGCTCGGTGGGGGATGCCTTTGCCCCGGTGAAACAGTTCTTTACCGCTGTGAAAGAGGGCTTTGATGCCATCAGCGGGACGGACGTTTACCGGTTTATGAGCCTGATCGACGTGGGGCTGCTGGCGTTCAGCATCGGGCAGATGGCAAAAGCCACCAAGAGCCTGAAAACAATGCTGGAGACCCCGCTGACCGGAATGCTCAACTCCATCTCCGGCACCTTCAAGCAGCTGACCAGTGCGATCAAGACCTGGCAGAAGAACGAGAGCACCAAGACCCTGACCGGCATGGCCACCGCGATCCTGATCCTGGCTGGTGCCATGTACGTGATGAGCCGGATCAAACCCGACCGGTTCACGGAGATCGCCATTACGGTCTTTGGCTTCGTGACCCTGCTGACGGTCTCGGCAAAGCTGCTGGAGCCTACCACCAAGCGGTTCACGAAAGCATTTGACAACCTGAAAGCCAGCGCCCTGAACGCGGCGACCCTGTGGGGCACTGCTGCGGCGCTGGTTGGACTGGGCATTGCCATTGGCTCCATTACCAAGGGACTTTCCCGGGTCATGGAGGTCCTGCAGAAGGGCGATATTGCAGCAAATGCCGCAGCGCTGGCCGTTGTGACCGTGTCCATCGTTGCCATGATGCTGGCGATGCGTCAGCTCTCTCTTGCGCTGGTGGTAGGCGAGAAGGCCATGAACCACAAAGTGATCCTTTCGACGGCAGTAGAGCTGGTGGCGCTGAGCGGTGCCATCAAGGTACTTTCCACCGCCCTGAAGCCCCTGAGTGAGATCAAGTTCACCAGCCTGGTAAAAGCCGGTATGGCGGTGGTTTCTCTGGGCGGACTGTTGACCACCATGGCCACGGCTCTGGCTGTGGTAAACAAGGTGATCGGCACGACCGGATTTCAAAATGGAGCCGCGATCGCAGCCATGGCTGGCGGCATCTGGATCGCAGCGCAGGCGGTGAGCAGTCTGGCGAATATTCAGCTTGTCCGGCTGGATGCGGCCATGACCAGCATCAAGACCCTGATGCTCCTGATGACCACCATGTCGGCCTTTTCGGCCAAGACGAAGTTCGGCTCCGGTGCGGCCATCCTGGTGATGTCTACTTCCCTCGTTGTACTGGCAGGAGCCGTGGGGCTGTTTGCCGTGATGGGGGATGCAGCCATCGATGGGCTGATCAAGGTTGCGGCTGGACTGACGGCGCTGACGATCGCATCCAGCATGTCCACAGGTGGCGTGAGTTCCGGCGCAGGAATCCTGCTGACGGCAAGTGCACTGTATGTGCTGGCTGCGGCGGTAGAGAAATTTGCGGCGTTGGGCTGGGTCGATTTAGCCAAGGGTGTAATTGCTGCTCTTTTCGGTCTCGGAGGGTTGACAACTGCACTGATCGCCTTCACCAAATTCGGCGTTGCTTCCGCACTGGATGGTCTGGGCTCCGCTATGCTTAAGATGAGCGCGGCGCTGCTGATCCTGGCCCCTGCCATTAAACTGCTGGGCGATGCCGACCCGAAAACTGTCGGGCAGGCGTTACAGGTATTTCTGGACGGAATGCTCATCACCATGCTGGGTGGTGCTCTTCTGACAGCAATGCCTCAGCTGGCGGTTGGATTGGAACTGCTGGCAAAAGCATTCTGGAACTTCGCAAAGTCGCTGGGCGTGATCGCGCTGGCGACTGCGGCGATGGGCGTTCTTTCCATGTTTGCAGGACCGATCTGTCAAGCCATCATCAACGCCGCACCGGATATTCAGGAAGCACTGACCACCGTGGTGACGATGCTCTGCGAGGTGATCAAGAACTGCGCTGGGCCTATTGTCGAGGCATTTGACGCGCTGGTCCGTGCCGTGATCCCGGAGTGCTGGCAGCTGGCGAAAGACAGCCTGAGTTTCCTTGGCGTTCCGGAAACATGGGGTGAACTGTTCAGCGGCATCGGAAATGCCATGAAGGATGCGGCACTGGGCATCTTTGACTGGTTCGGCGAGATCTTTGAGGACGACCGGCCGGTTGGCATGGCGATCAACGGCATCAAATCGCTGGGCGGAAAGATCGTTGAAGCGTTCAAATCGTTCTTTGGTATTGCTTCACCTTCCAAGGTGATGGCCGAGAACGGCGAATATGTCATGCTGGGCGTTGTGGAAGGCCTGCAAAACCAGAGTGTTCTGGCGCAGGCAAAAGCGGCCATGCACAGCGCTGCCGCTGCCATCCGGAATGTCTTCACTACCTTCTGGGGCATTCATTCGCCCAGTGACGTTGCAGCCAGCGACGCGGAGAACATCCTTGAGGGTGCGATCCTGGGCATTGGCGACAAGACGAAACAGGACGAGCTGCGGAACAGCGCTTACAATGCGGCCCTTGCAGTAAAAGACGGTATGACCACTGCTCTGGATGAGGCGACCATTGCCGTACAGAACAGCATGGTTGGGCTGTACAACGCCATGAAGATGGATTCGCTCCATTTGGGCAACCCCGTTTATCAACATGGACTGAAGGGCGCACAGAATGCAGCAAAGCAGGCGGCACAGGATACTGTACCGATCCCCTCCAACAGCGGCATCAAGAAGCCCGGCAGCAAGACCCCCTCCACTGTGGAGGAGATCAAGAATGCTGTGGACAGCACATGGGGCAAGATGAACCCCTTTGGCGCGCTGACCGACTACTACCAGAACGCCGTGGATGATGCACTGGACGGAGCGGGCGGCGGCACCACCAAGTCCAAAGCCTCCAAGGCCGGCAAGTCACTGGCAGACACGCTGGCAAGCGCATTCTCCGACAAGCTGAAGGCCAACAAGACCGAGATGTCCAACGCCACCGGCGAATACGCGCTGTGGGAAGTGACAGGCGGCGACACGGCTACGGTGGAAGAGCTCATCACCAAAAAGACCGAGAGCCTGACAAGGGAGATCGAGCTCCAGACCAAACGGGTAGCCATTGCGAAAGAGCAGTACGACACCCTGCTGGCCAAGGTGGGTGCGAACAACAGCAAGACCAAGGATGCTTACGGCACCCTGCTGAGCGAACAGAAGACCCTTGCGGAGCTTCAGAGGAGCAAGCAGGACAGCATCCTGAAGGTCATTCAGGAGCGGTACGAGACCGATGCCAAGACTGCGGAGGACGAATACGAGCTTTGGAGCGCCCTGTACGAGGACAGCGCCGAGGTGACCGAGAAGTCCAACAAGAAGATCGACTACATCAACCGGAAGATCAAGAACCAGGCGGAGATCCTGCTGGCCACCGAGAAGGACTACATCGCCATCAAAAACGAGTTTGGTGAGGCAAGCCAGAAGACCCAGGCGGCCTACCAGCAGTATCTGGAGGCACAGACCGAACAGCAGAAGCTCATCAACGAGCTGAATCAGGCCCAGCTGGATGCCTACGACAGCAAGGTCTCCTACCTGGAAAAGCAGGAGAAGCTGGTGACCAACCGGCAGAACATGCTGGCCAAGCTCTACGGAGACGGTGACCTTGCGGGCCGGGAGGATGCTTACAAGGCTGCGGTGGAACAATACGGAGCCGACAGCGTCCAGGCACGGAAAGCCGCCACCCAGGGCACCATGACCGCCATCATCGGCGTGGGCACGGCACTGGACAGCATGAGCTACAGCCTGAAGAAGGTGACGAACAAGCAGCTGAAGTACGACGAGGCTGTGAAGAAGTTTGGCAAGAACAGCGAGACCGCACTGGACGCACTGGCAGACCTGCAAAGCGAACAGTACAACTTTGTGGGCTTTGCGGAAAATCTGGCGGATGCCTTTGAGCTGGACGACTCCGGCAAGCGGATGATGATGCAGCTGGGCTACTCCATCTCGAAGAACTGGCGGCCCATTCAGGAGGGCTTCAACAGCGTCTGGGCACAGGTGCAGAAGAGCGCCCCGGAAATGGCCTCGAAGCTCAGCAGAGCCTTTGGTGTGGCCACCAAGGACGGCGTGACCGAAGTGATCACCGACCTCTTTGGCACCATTACCGCCCTTGTGAGCGGTGACTGGGGCGGAGCAGTGACCGGCGGCATTACCACCGTGCTGGACTTTATGGGCACGGAGTTCGGCCGCCTGATGATGAGCAAGGGCATGAACGCTCTGCTGGGACTGCCCAAAGCCTTCAGTGCGCTGGCGCAAGGCGGCGGTACCCTGAAGGTGATGGGACAGGTGGTCAAGGTGACCGGCGTGACCGAGAACCTTGGCAGCATCCTGGGCAACATGAGCGGCCTGTTGGGCTCTGCCACGGGCGGCACGGGACTGCTGGGAGAAGCACTGGGCGGCCTTGGCAGTATCGGCGAGATGATCACTGGCTCCGGTGGCTTACTGGGCGGTCTGGGAGAACTGGGCGGCACTCTGGTGAGCGTGCTGGGCTCCATTGGCCCCGAAGGCTGGCTCATTGGCGCAGCCATCGCTGGCGGCGGACTGCTGATCGCCAACTGGGACAAGATCGGTGATTTCTTCAGCGGGTTCTTTGACTGGCTGGGAAATGCCTTCTCGCACCTGTGGGACTGGATCAGCAACGGCTTCAAGGGCCTGGTGGACGTGGGCGGAAACCTGGTCTCCGGCCTGTGGCAGGGCATTACCGGTGCGGCGGGTGCGGTGTGGAACGGCATCTGCGACTTCGGCAGCAGCATCGTGAATGGATTCTGCGACTTCTTTGGGATCCATTCCCCCAGCCGTGTGATGGCGGGCATTGGTGAATACCTGAGCCTTGGTTTGGCGCAGGGCATCACCGACGAGACCGACTCCGTGGTGCAGGGCGTACAGGACGTGAGTGACACGGCCCTTTCCACCATGATGGATCTGGCCCAGCGAGTGGGCGACATTGCCAGCGACGACTTCGAGTATGAACCCAGCATCCAGCCCGTAGTGGACATGAGCGACGTTCAAAATGGAGTGGACTGGCTGAACGACACCCTGTTCCAGAACGGCACGGTCGCCCTGAATGCAGAGCGCACCGCAGGCCTTGCCGCCAACGTGGTGCGCAGAGCCGAGGTGACCAAGGCCCAGCAGGAAGAGGCCAACAAGGCTGACCAGAAGGCAAACCCCAACGCCGACATCGTTTCGAGCGTGGAGGCACTGGGCGAGCACATCGACAGCATTGCCCGGGCCGTGGCCAACATGAAGGTCCAGATGAACGGCCGGAAGCTCGTTGGCGAGATCATCAACGACGTGGACGAGGGGCTGGGGAAGATCAACCGGAGGAACAACCGATGATGGGACGGAGCGCAACTGACCCGGCGCTTTCCTCACAGATCCCCACATTTGCGGGGCTTATTTTTAAGGTATATGACAATGCAGGGGCTTCCCGGGAATACAGCACGAGAGACTTCAACCTGGTCCCCCTGAACCCCCTGCATGTCAATGCCTTTGAGGAAAAATACGAGACGATGGACTTTCCTTCCTACCACGGCACGCCGGAAAAGGCTCCGCTGGGAAAGAGGGTGTTCCAGAACTCGACCGGAAGCTGGGACTTTTATTACGTGGCGGACGGTGTACCGCATTCCAGCTGGGATGACTACGGACGGCACGCCATGGACGATGTGCGGGAGCGATGCGGCATCCCCGACAAAACCGAACAGAGCATTCGGCTTTACCCCGACTGGTCGAGCCGGGAAGGTGACTGGACAAGCACCTATTTCCGGCTGATGCGGATCATTCAGGGAAGAGAATGCGAGGTGCGGATGGAGCTGGGCGGAACCGTGCTCTCCACCGCGCAGACGAGAAGCTACAAAGGGCGCTGCTGGATCAGCAACGTCAAGAACGGCAACGACGGACGGGTGACGCTGACCATCTCCTATGACTTCCAGCCGCCTGCCGACATGCTGAGTTAAGGAGGAGCCATGTACCATTCCATCACCATTGGTGACAAGAACACCTGGGATGACTGGAAGATGATCCCGGTTTCCCGGCCTGTGGTGGCTCCCCCGGTGGAGAAAGTCCTCTCCGTGAACGTACCCGGACGAGACGGAACCACTTACCTTTCCAAGAGCCTGACGGGTTACCCGGTATTCAAGGCCCGGGAGGGAAGCTGGGAGTTTTATCTGGATACGGACGAGTGGCGGGGACAGAACCTTTCGACCCCTGTTGGAACCGGAGCACTGGAGTATCTTTCCAGAGCGCTTGCGAAAAGCAACTCGATCCCGGCACAGACCAGGGTGCGTCTGGAGGATGACCCGGCGTTCTTTTATCTGGGGCGTGTCTGGGTGAACGGGGGCCTCAAGCAGAAGAACGGACACAGCGTCGTGACCTTTGCCTACAGCCTTTACCCGTTCAAGTTCCTGTACGACAACATTCAGGAGGACTGGGTGTGGGATACCTTTGGGTTTGAGACCGATCTGGCCGTGCCCTACTGCAAGGACATCCCCATCAAGGCACTCCAGAGCAAGACCTTCCGGATGCCGCCCAGCGAAAAACCGAGCCTGCTGCAAGCAAAATGGACCGGTGGCGGTTATGTGGGGGTTACACTGGCAAAGAGCCAGACCTACCCCTACGAAAAGGCAAAAGAGCTGGGACTTCCGGCAGAGGAGGTCTCGTACTGCCCAATGATGGACGAGGGCATGGGAAAGGTGGACATCGGCCTGATCGACAACGATCTGCGATATGACGTGTACGAAGTGCGGGCGAGCACCACGACCGATGCGGGAACGCTCAACCTGTATTACCAGCCAGCGTATCTATAAACCTCTCCGTCAGCTTTACGAAATTTCAAAATGGATGCAGAAAGGAGGGAGGAGCCATAGGGTATCAAGTTTATGCGGGAACCATCTCAAAGAAGACGGAGACCTTTAACGGCACGAGTGCTCTGGGGTTCCAGTGGGACACCCGGGAGTGCATCTTTGATTCCCAGGGTGACACGATAGAGGGAAGTGTTTCCAACCGATTCCTCGAAGACCCGGTGCTGAACCTGGCCAAAAACGAGTTCGGCAGCTTTGAGGCGACCATTCCGTATCAGATCAACACGGCATTCGGCAGTTACAAGAACCCTGTGTACACCACCCTGAAGTACGAGAAAACGTGGCTGGTGGTGGAAGAGGACGGCAAACCGATCTGGCTGGGGTATGTGACCGAGACGGAAAAGCTGTTTGACCTGAGCTACAAGCTGTATGCCGAGGGCGTGCTGGGATATCTCCAGCGATTTGTACCGAAGGTGAACGGCGGAACCTACTACCTGACCACCGACAACCCGCTGGAGCAGTGGTCAAGTGTGCCCTCCAACAGCATCTTCTACCTTGCAACGCAGGCGTTGAAGGACTACTATCAGGGGCCTTACGGGACCTTTGGCATCGGGAAGGTGAACATCCAGCCCGGGCGCACCATCGACACCTCCAGCAATGGAACCCTGTTCGAGAGCCAGTGGAGCCTGCTGAGCACCTTTTTGCTGGAAGAATACGACGGATATCTGCGGACACGGATCGTGCGGGCAGACAACGGCACTGCGGTATGGCGGGTGTACATCGATTACCTCGTGGAAACGGATGCCACCACAACACAGACCATTGAATATGGCGTAAATCTGCTGGATTTCAGCTATGTGGAGCAGATGTCCAGCGACGTGGTGACCCGTGTGACCGCATACGGCACCCAGACGACCACCAGCGGATGGTGGATCTTCAAGACGACCACCGTGAGCGCGATCTCGGAGACGGTGCGGGACGAGGCGGCAGAAGCAAAGTACGGCATCATTGAGAAGTGTATCCAGGTCGACGGCAACACGAACAACGACAACCTGCGCAAAGAAGCACAGACCGAGCTGAAGGGGTACAAGCAGAGCATCGAGCCTGTGATGACCCTGACCGCTTACGACCGGGTTGACAGCGGGGAAAGCAATGACCGACTGGGATTTCTGATCAAGACCCACATCATCTCCAGCCCCCACGAGATCGACAAATGGCTGGGGTGCACCAAGCTGAAGCTGCCGCTGGATGCACCCAACGAGAAGCAGTTCACCTTTGGTCTGACCCCCGAGAAGCTGACCAAGCAGCAGGTGCAGAAGCAGGCCATGGACAGCGTATGGACGATCGCACAGGCGATCATCAGTTTCCTGAACCAGCTGCTGGGCAGCCTGAGCAGTTCGTAAGGGTTCAAAATGGAGGAGGTTGAGAATAGGAATGGATTTTGATGCGATCATTACGGGCATCCGGAAGGCGATCTATGGCCGGGAAGTCCGTGAATACATCGCCAGCTCGATGGAATGGACCCGGGACTTTGTGAACCAGAGCATCGCCAACATCAAAGAGCTGCTCCGTCAGGCCGAAGCGGCACGGGATGCGGCAAAGGCAAGCCAGGATGCTGCCAAGGTGAGCGAGACCAACGCGAAGGCCAGCGAGAATGCAGCCAGGGCAAGTCAGAACGCGGCGGCATCCTCTGCTTCTGCGGCGGCAGGTTCGGCCAGTGCGGCAAAGACCAGCGAGACCAACGCCAAGGCCAGTGAGAACGAAGCCCGCCAACTGGTGGAAGCGGCCAAGAAGGTGGTGAACACCGACAAGACCCTGACCATTGACGGCGCACCCGCGGACGCAAAGACCGTGGGCGACAAGTTCAAGAGCATCAAGACCGACTGGAATTCCGTGACGGATAAGCCGGAGACGTTTCCCTCTACGTGGGACAGCGTGAGCGGGAAGCCGAGCAGTTATCCACCGAGCGCGCATAACCATGATGCAAGTGCTATCGTATCGGGAACTCTGCCCATTGCCCGAGGAGGGACTGGACAGACTACGGCTGGAGGTGCGTGCGAGACTTTGCTCTGGAGAGGCGGGCTATCTGGCGCGCCTAATTGGGATGCTCTCGATACAGGCATTTGGCGGACAACTCCTGAATGCTGGGGGGCAAACGGGCCAAGCGGGGTATATACATACGGCATTGTTATGGTGTGGAATTGTGCCGGTAATGTAACACAAGTATATATTGCTCATAATACAGGGGAAATGGCGTTTCGTCAGAGATGGA
>ULVE01056993.1_pt1 | contig 12907 bp, 12 predicted proteins | sample 1959161 | NCBI WGS metagenome assembly ULVE01 (sample SAMEA4835778, study PRJEB28245) | human gut metagenome | biome: gut microbiome; material: fecal sample | place: Denmark | collected 2008
TCCGTTTCATCGTCTTCTTCTTTGTAAAACTCCGGCGAAGGTTCCAGTAGCAGGGCAATGCCTGTGTCCTGTCCCTTTTTGCGGTTGCTTGTCCAGCAGCGGCAGAACTCTTCTGCCGTATATTTCAGTTTGCTGGTAGCCGGGTCTGCCACCCACACTTGTTTTTCCGTGCAGCGGTACACCACGACGAAGTGTTCTTGGTTCCAGTGTACGATGCAAGGCAAAGGGGCGTCTTCCTTCAATTGCTTGAAGCTGATTTCCACCCCCATGCTGCGCATCCCTATCTTTTCTGCCGCTTCGCTGATACCTAACATCGATACCCCTAACCGGCTGATGTGGCACTGCTCGCGCAAGCGTTCCAGTGAGTAGCGTTTGCCGTAATAGGCGGCTATCATGCGCAGGCAGGTCGGTCCGCAGTCCATTTGTTCATGTTGCCGGTAGTGGGGGAAACGTTTCATGAAGTGCTATATTTAAGTATATGGTTATTTGTTTGACGGTTCGTGATAATCTAATTCCAAGAAATCGTATCGTGTATATTTTAGTTTATATGCAGCTTTATCTTTTGATTTACGGTCTTTTTTCAGATACTCTAAACGCGTTGTTTTTTCGAATACCTTTTCCCAATAGTTATAGAACGTTACAGGTTCCAAGTTGTTTGTCTGAATACCGGTCAGGGTATAATGGTAATAGTCTTGGCTGTCGTAGGCTTCTGTTATTAAGCCGGGAAGTCCGCCAAGTTTCCAAGGTCCGTTGTTGATGGGGATGTCGGGCGTAAACCAAGCGTACCACAGTCTGCCTCTGAAATGGGTAATGGCAAGCTGGCAGTTGTAACCTAATACTTGTTTGACAGAATCTTGTATTATCCATGTTTGTTGAGGAGTTGTTTCTGAAAAATACAGGTACACGATAGGGGTTCTCATGTCTTCTCCTCCTTGAGTGATGTAGGTTGTGGTAATTCCTTCTTTGGGATATGATTTGTAAATATATCCGTTTGTCCGTTTGCATATCAGGTTTTCATTGTTGTTTGTGCGAATGGATTCTAAAGTTTTGTGTATGGCAATCTTTCTTCCTCTGGGGTCAGTCCACATAGAGTCGCCTTGTAGGCTGTACCAGCTATAAAATTGGCTGACTTTTTTTCCTATCCGTAAAATCATTCGGTCTTTCATTACTTTATTTCGGTCAAGTGTGTCTCGAATAACGGTATGAGCATACTGGCATTCCATCATAGCTGGTTCTATTATTATTCGCTTTTCAGCAAATGTATGTTTTGAAAGAAGGATAAATAATACAATAATCAAAGTATTTTTCATAGAGGTATATGATTAAAATCTTATAAATCTGAATGAGGAATTGTTACATCCTCATTCAGATTTAATAAAGTTTGTACTATAGACAATTCATATCAAATAACTCTTTTGCCCATTGGTCTTTTTCTGCATCTGTCCAATGCTCCATGTGTTCATTTGCATAACCAATTACATAGTCACAGCCATTATTGGCACCACCTGTAGCTTCATTCATTTGTTTTTTGTCCAAACAGAATGTTTTTAAATCTTCTAATGTCTTCATGGAATTTTAAGTTTAAAATTATAAATAAAGTTCATTTTGCGACCTTTTTATAGCCTTGTCGCCCGGGCTTTCGTTCTACGTAAAACAATATCGTTGCACGCTACAATAAATAGCGTAAATCTTCTTTTGTATAGATATTTGCTAATAGTTTGCTGTTGAAAAGCCAATTATTAGTAGTTATGATAATCGGTTTCCATAAAATCAAAGGGATGTTTGTTGCTTTTTGCCGATTCCTTCAAGAATGCAATGCGTTCTTTTTTAGGAACTTCCAACAAAGATTCGGCTTTCAGTTTATAGAAACATACCGGAGGAAGGTGGTCTTTTCTTACGCTGACCAGTGTGAAGTGGTAATGGTTTTTCGTGTCATACACTTCGGTAATCAGTCCAGGCAGTCCGTTGAACTTCCATGGCCCTTCTTGATAAGGAATTTCGGTAGTGTACCATGCTTTGTATTCCCTTCCTTGGAAGTGGCAGATGGCAAGCTGGCAGGGATAGCCCAAGACGGTTTTCGTGCTGTCTGCTATGGTGACCCATGCCTGTTTCTGATAGTTTTCTTCTATCCGTACTGGTATTTGTATAGGCGCAAAGGTGTTGAACTTTCCGTCAGGATAATTCTTATAATAATATCGGTTGATGATTTTAGTTCCCGGTCGTGGTCCTTTTTTACTCATGAAGTTCATCATTTGTTGCATGAAGATTTCGCCTCCATTGGGTGTATTGACTAACGAGTCCGTTGAAAAAGTGGATTGCGGATAGCATTGGCTTACGTTCTTTCCGATGCGTAAAACCATGGTGTCTACGGCAATTTCTGTTCCTAATGTATCTGTTTTCTGTATCCATTGGTACCGGCATTCTAACAGAGCCGGTTCGATGGTTTGCATCATGCTTTCGATTTGTGCTTGTGCAGCTTGCAGGAAGAGCAGCAAGGTGAAGAAAATAGTTGTTCGTTTCATATTGATAAGTTTTTTACTGGTGATAATCTAATTCTAAAAAATCGTAGTTTGTATATCTAAACTTGTCAGCATATTTAATTTGTGATTTATGCGCTTTTTTAAGGTAATCAAGTCGAGTGGTTTTTTCGAATACTTTTTCCCAATAATTGTAGAAAGTAACGGGTTGCAGTTTTTTTGTCTGAATGCCGGTTAATGTATAATAGTAATAGTTTTGGCTGTCGTAAGCTTCCACTATCAAGCCGGGCAGTCCGCTGAGTTTCCACGGTCCGTTATCAATAGGGATATCAGGCGTAAACCAAGCGTACCACAATCTGCCTCTGAACTGGGCGGTAGCAAGCTGGCAAGTATATCTCAACACTTGCTTAACGGAATCCTGAATTTTCCATTCCTGACGGGGTGTTTCTTCCGAAAAATACAGAAATGTAACAGGGGTTCTCATATCTTCCCCTCCTTGGGAAGTGTAAGTTGTGGTGATTCCTTTTTGAGGATATGAATGATAGATATATCCGTCTGTACGTTCACCTATAATATTTTCATGATTCTGTGTACGTAAGGCTTCAAAAATTCTTTCTGCGGCAATCTTTCTTCCTCTTGGGTCTGTCCACATGGAATCTCCTTGCAGGGTGTACCAACTATAGAATTGGCTGACGTTTTTCCCTATCCGTAAAATCATCCGGTCTTTCATCACATGGCTACGGTTAAGTGTGTCCTGTACGATAATATGGTCATACTGGCATTCCATTATGGCTGGCTCTATTATTGTCTTTTTTTCTGCAAATAATAAAGTCGGAATGGTAATCAACAATGTGACAATAACTATTTTCATGTTGTATTCTTGTTTGGATATTGCTTTAGAAAGTCCGAATGAAAAGTTATAATTTTCATTCGGACATAAAAATTAGTGCATTATCATAGACAGTTCATATCGTATAATTCTGCCCATGCATCCAATTCGGCTTGTGACCATTTGGAGCCATGCTTGTTTGCTAAGCCGACTACGTAATCACAACCGGAATTAGCACCACCAGTTGCTTCATTCATCTGTTTCTTGTCCAGACTGAATGCCTTTAAATCTTCAAGTGTTTTCATTTTAGTCTTAAAATTTAAGTTAATATTTAAGTTCATCTTGCGACCTTTTATAGCCTTATCGCCCGAGCTTTCGTTCTACGTAAAACAATATCGTTGCACGCTACAATAAATAGCGTAAATCTTCTATCGTATAGATGTCCGGCAATAGCTTGCCGTTTATCATAACAGTCGGTGTTCGGGTCAAGCGGTGTTGCCGGCAATAAGCGGTTTGTTGTTGCAACAAGGCTTCCGCTTCGGGTGTTTTCGGTATGTCCGGAAGTGTTTCCGTTTCATACCATTGACGCAGCTGTTCCATGGTTGCTGCATATCCGTGTTTTAGGTAACAGGCGATGAGCTTGGCTGCTGCGTTTGCTTCTTCCTGTTTATCTGGCGTTACGGCGAATAGCAAATGTACCGGTGCCGGCAGTTGCATCCAGTCTTTTCGGCTTTGGGCACAATGCGCGCAGTGAAGCCCAATGACAAGTTGCACCGTTTTTTCTCCTTCCTTTCCGTTGGCTAAAGTAATGCCCTTAGCCGCCTGTGGTATCGTTTCGCCGGAGTCCAGCAATCGGTCGAACAATTCAGGATGTCCCAGCAAGGCTTGTTTCTGCAAACGCCCTTCTTCGTAACGCTTCCGGTCGGTTAATAAGGCTTTTATTATATACCATCCCGTCAGGCAACTGCCTCCGGTTGCTAAGAAAAGCAGGGCTTCGTGCAAGGAGAACCTGATTGCGGGATGGCTGCATCCCCATACTGCCGCCTGTAGCCAAATAATTACGTTCAGCACCATGCAGAGCATACAGAACTTGCGTGCTACCGCTGCCTGATAGATGACCGAAAACAAGGTAAATCCTACAGCTATCGGTACAGTCAGATGAACCATGCTTTCCGGTTCCATGCCTCGGTTTAAGGTATAGAGAACCAATGTAGCGTAATACACCGTAGCCAGTTCGCCTAGACTGATAAGTCCGCCAAAGGTAGCCGCCCGCGAATGGAGGATGCGGTTGCAATCTACCGCCTCGCCTATCTTGCAGAAACGTTGCAAGAAACGGTGTGCATATGACTCCTTGTACACAATCATCATTCCTACCGCCAGTCCGGCTAAGGTCAATAGTTTGAACAGCATCGTCCACCATCCATCGGCACCCACTGTACATAGGTAGAGCAATGCTACACAACTGGATAGCACAACGGTTTTGTAGCGGTCTGCCTGCCCTACGGTTTGCCGGATGCGGTAATGCGGTTCGCGATAGGCAAGTTCCGGCTTTTCCGCTACGAGCAGAATGCCTTCCCATACCGTTGCCAGTTGCTCACTACTGACGGTTATCTTCTTGCCTTGCGGATTGACCAGTTTATACCGGTCTTCTCCTTCCGGTTGGACCAATCAAAATTCTCCTTTCTTCAGTGCGGCTAAGAATGGCAGCTCTATCCGCTCCAAGTAGGTTACAGGAAGGCGGTAGACATCGTGCCTGACGTGCAAGTGGTCTAACGCATCGCTGATGCCCCGCAGGGTAGTTCCCATCGGTGTATCCAGCAGTTTGCACAGGCTGTAACCGCTTATCTCCACCGTTAATAATTTCAGATAGCGGTGAAGCAGCAAGCTGATGTCTGCCGTCTTTGCCATATTCCGTTACAAGCTGAACGTGCCGGTATAAACAGTTCCGTCTATTTCTATACGCAATTGATAGGTACCTGCAGGCGCACCGCTTAGGTCAATCATCATGCCTTGTGTATGGAAATAAGTCTGTTGGTAGACTATCCTTCCGTTCAACTGGTTTTGGACGGAAACTACCGCTTTTGGGCTTTCGGGCATCGAAACGGACAACCACGGTTGATGAAGGAAAGCACGGGGTTGTTCTGTTAAGGAGTTGAGTACAGGTTGGTTTTCTTTATCATCTTGATAAATTTCTTTTCGTATTTCAATTTCATCTTTACCTTGAGCGAAGCAGAAAGAAATACTTATCAGCAAACATAATAAGGTAATCAGTGTTGTTTTCATAAGCTTTTCGTTTTTTTGTTGTCACGAAGTTCTGAAAAAGCATGAAAACAAGCAAATTTTTGGTGTTACAAATTGTGTGACAATGTCACAGAAATTATCACAGTTATTCTTTATCATTTTGATTAACAGTGTTTTCGAAGAAGATAGCGAACGTGCGTTTTTCCAATTTCTGCTTCAAGCGATACTTGTGCATGCTGAGGTTGTGTTCTTTTTTACCTAAGCAGGAGGCGATGGCACTTAACCTGTATCCCATCAGGGAGAGCAGGCAGAACATGATATCTACGCTCTTGATGTTGGGTATTTCCGTCTGTAGCTGTGTGACGTATAGGCTGAATATTGTCGTGATGTCTTTGGTGAGGAGCTTTCGTTCTTTGGGTGAAAAGGGCAGGGCGTCTTCCCGTTGCAAGGCGTTTATACGCTTATGCCAGACCGTCGCTTGAAACTTCTGAATCAGTTCGCGGATTTCGATTTGTTCGATTTGACGATAGAAGTGCTCCCATTTATCGGGAGCCTGTTTGGCTTGTATGGCTACATACTCCTTGAGGCTTTCCAGTTTGCTTGCGGTCAATTGTTTTTCCAATAGCAAGTAGCGGCGTTCCCGATGCTTGACGAACAGGATGATAACGATGACGCATAGCAAAAGCGTAATGCCGATACCGCCCCACAGGTAGATGGCGTTTTCACGTCGGTCTGCTTCTGCCTTCTGCTGGTTCATCTGTTGCAGGTATTGCGCGGTCAGTTTCTCTATTTTATCGGTTTGCCGCAAGGCGTAAAGCGAATCTTTATAGATATGGAAAGAATCGACATAGATGCAAGCCAGGTCGGGTCGTGATTTCCGGTGCAATTGGAACAGATTATAAAATGCCATAGCACGGGCTGAGATACGCGGGTCTTTCGTTGCCTTGAGAAAATAGAAGGAAGCCGAATCGGTGTTTTCCAATTCTTGAAATAATTCGGCTTTCAAATAAGGGTCGGTTGTTATACGGATTTCTTCTGCATACCATTGGGCTTGTTTTTGATTACCTGTCAAACGGGCATGTAGATGTAATTGCCTTAAAATATACCTTTCGTAAGATTTGTTTTTTAATTGGCGGGCTAACGTAATCGCTCCCTGGTAATAATGGTAAGCGCTGTCATATTGGTTCAGCATCATAAAGACGTTACCCATGCAGTATGCTGCGGTATAGCAATCCGTAGTATCGGGGTGTGCATCTATATAGTGTTGCATTTCCCGATAGTGTGACAAAGCTTGTGGATAGAACCCTTTTTTATGATACAGCCGTCCCAAATCGTAGTTCACCAGCATCCGTGTGCGGTCTGGTGTCCGTGGAGGCAGGGCGGCAAGTGCTTGCAGGGCAGTTTTCAAGGCAAGAGTGTCGTTGCCTTGCTGCTGGTAGATGCGTCCCAAGAGGAAATAGCTTTTGGCAAGCGGGATGCCGGGAGCCTGTTTGTGGTAGTAACCGAGGGCAACCTGTATCAGTGAATCGTCCGTGCCGATCCGGTTCTGCTTGTTCCGGGCTTCGGTATAGAGCAAGGCATAGTCTGCCCGCGCCTTTCCTCTCAACCGGTTGGGGCGGGCTATCTGTCCGAGCAGGTTCAGTACCGAGTCGGGTTGTGCGGTATGTAGGGATGCTTCGTGCAGCAAAGCCAAGTCCTGCTTGCTCCCTTCGCGGCAGGAAACGAGCAATGCCAAGCAGAGGCAAATCAGTATCAGTTGTTTCATCGGGTACAAAGATACACAGATTTATTTAAGAGTGGTAATTTTGTAACGGACTATTGATATGTCAAAAATTCAAAAAAACTAAGAAGCTGTTTTGAATTTCTCCAAAAAGTTTTTCTTGGCTTGATGTATCCGTTTTCGTGTGTGCTTTGGGCGATTTTTTTGGTCCTTTTCGCTCCTGCTCTTCGTCAGATAGCCCGCTATCTTCCTCATCACAGAAGCGAAAATGCCTCAAAAACTCATCCCAAATCATCGCACGATAAATTCAAAACAGCTTCTAATGGACTTGACAAGTTGGGCTGTTTCGGGAAAATCCGTATCTTTGCCTATGCGGAAACTTAGAACTTAAAGAGTATGGAAAAGGCAGCAATCAAAGGCATTCCTTATGGAGTGGCAAGCTTCGAGCAGGTGCGAAGCGAGAACCGGTATTATATAGATAAGACGATGTATCTTCCTTTATTAGAGGAAGCGAGTAATTATTTGTTCTTAATCCGACCCCGGCGTTTCGGCAAGAGCGTGTTCGTAAGCATGATGCAGGCGTATTACGATATCGCCATGGCAGACCGTTTCGACACGTTGTTCGACGGGCTTTGGATAAAGGAGCATCCCACGCCGCTGAAGAATGCTTTCCAGGTGATTTATTTTGATTTCTCGTTGGCGGGGGCAGGCATGGAAAGGCTGGAATATACGTTCAACGACTATTGCTGTGCCGAACTTGATTCATTTATCAAGCAATATAAAGATTATTACGATGAGTCAACCTTCGAAAATGTGCTTGCCGAAAAAGACGCGGCTTCCAAGCTGAGGCTGATTAATGCTGAAGCACGCCGCAAGAAATACTTGCTGTATCTGATTATTGACGAGTACGACAATTTCACGAATGTGATTTTGAGTGAAGGCGGTAAGGAAGTGTTCCGCAACCTGACCCATGCCAGCGGTTTCTACCGTGAGTATTTCAAGATATTCAAGGCGATGTTCAGCCGCATCTTCATGATAGGGGTGTCTCCCGTTACGCTGGATGACCTTACGAGCGGCTACAACATCGGTTGGAATATCTCTCAAGACCCACGGTTCAACTACATGCTCGGTTTCCCGGAGTCGGACGTGCGCGCGATGTTCCAATACTACAAGGACAACGGCAAACTGCGTGCCGATGCCGACATCGAAGCGATGCTGACGGAAATGAAGCCGTGGTATAACAACTATTGCTTTGCGGAAGAGTATATCGATGAAGAACGCTTGTACAACTGCGACATGGTGCTCTACTATTTGCGCCACCAGGTCGCCTTTAACCGTCCGCCTAAGGAAATGGTGGACATGAACGTCCGCACGGATTACAAGAAACTGCAGATGCTGGCGGACATAGACCGTGGCAACCTGAAAGAAAAACGTATGAGCGTGATAGAAGAAATCTCTGCAACAGGTTCGATTGTGATGACGTTGAAAACCTCTTTCCCTGCCGAAGGTGTGACTGATGAAGATAATTTCCGGAGCCTGCTTTATTATTACGGTTTGCTTACAATGAAAAAAAGTCTCGGCAGACGTATCGAAATGGAAATACCGAACAATTGCGTGAAAGAGCAGTATTGGAGTTTCATGAGGGACTATTTCGGCCGCAGCGCACGGGTAGACATGACCGCTTTGCAGGATGAAATGGACCAGATGTCATTCGATGGGGATTGGATGCCGCTAATCAACCGCATTGCCGAGGCATACAAGGAAAACTCTTCGGTGCGCGACAGCATCTTGGGCGAGCACAACCTGCAAGGCTTTTTCAAGGCATACCTCGCCCTGAATACCCTTTACCTGGTAGAGCCTGAAATCGAACTGAATTATGGGTATAGTGACTTCCTGATGTTGCCCGACAAGGCACGTTATCCGGAGATTGCGCATAGCTACATCTTGGAGTTGAAATACGTAAAGCCCACCGCTACGGATGCGGAAGTGGAGGCAAAGAGCACGGAAGCCGACGGCCAGTTGCATCAATACGCCAACGACAAGATAGTGAAACGGCTCTGTCAAGGCACGCGGCTTCATTTGCTGAAAGTGGTGTTCCGCGGGGCGGAAATAGCCCTCTGTTCAGAAATCAGTTGAATTTCCCGCATGTCTTCCATACATTTGGGTGAATGTTTGGATTATATTATCGGTGCAGATAGCATCCTTTTATGGTTTTCGTCCCAAAACCGTACGTTTTTGGTTAGGAAACCGTATGTTTTTGGTTCGGAAACCGTACGGTTTTGGGACGGAGAACGTAAAATGTAGACTGCTTGAAGCAGATTGTAATGCTTTCAATCAAGCATTGGTTCATATCCTGCCAAACAAATTTATCAGAGGAAATGAAAAAACACTTCCTTAGAAGCTGTTTTGAATTTATCGTGCGATGATTTGGGATGAGTTTTTGAGGCATTTTCGCTTCTGTGATGAGGAAGATAGCGGGCTATCTGACGAAGAACAGGAGCGAAAAGGGCCAAAAAATCGCCCAAAGCACACACGAAAACGGATACATCAAGCCAAGAAAAACTTTTTGAAGAAATTCAAAACAGCTTCTTAGTGTGTGTGATAATCGGTTTCCATATAGTCGTAGGCGATGCATTGCCTTTGGGCATTTTTTTGCCTGTCTTTCTTTTTGCCTCCGCTTAATCCTGTTTTCTGTATGAAGCCGGGGACGCCTGCCGTGCCTTCTTCCTTGAGTTGCAAGTAACGGATGCGGTCGGTGCGTTCCGCTGTCCGTGGGTCGGGTAGTGTATAGTAGAAACATACGGGGGCGATGTTTGTCCGCTCTATGCCTTCTATCAAGAAATGATAATGGTTCTTCGTGTCGTACACTTCCAGTATCAGTCCGGGCAAGCCTTTGAACTTCCACGGGCCGTTGTCGATAGCGATGTCCGAGGTGAACCATGCCTGGTAGTCCCGTCCGTGATAACTGCACGTGGCAAGTTGGCACGGATACCCCAAGAGGGTTTTCGTGCTGTCTTTCAGCGTCCATTCCTGTCCGGTGTAGTCTTCTTCTATTAATACGCTCGTTACCCCCAGTTGGGCATACGTGCTGAGTTTGCCTTCGGGATAGTTCTTATAGATGTAATCGTTCGAAATCATGTTGGCATGGGGCATCTGGTCGTAGTTCCTCGAACGGATGGCACGCACCATGGCATCGCCCCAAATCCGTATTCCGTTGGGCGTTTTCCATATCGAGTCGGTACGGTAAGCCGTATACGAGTAGAATTGGCTGATGTTTTGCCCGATGCGGAGTATCATCCGGTCGGTTTTCGTATCGGTGCCTAAGGTGTCGAGTTTCATTGTGCACCGGTATGTGCATTGCAAGATAGCCGGCTCTAATTCTTTCGTGAAGCCGGCGGTTTGTGCGTGTGCGGATGTCAGAAGGCACAGCGCAAGGAGTGAAAAGACAATCTGTTTCATGGTGTTTCTCGTTTTGGTTTGAGGCAAAAGTAGGGAAACCTGTTGAAACAGAAGCGATGAAACCATTCGGTTTTCGTTCGATGCCGGTTTGGTTTTTGTTCGTTGTTTGTAGAACGCAGAGACGCAAAAACGCAGAGAATATATTTTAGAGGAGGCAAAGGACACGGAGTCAATGCTTTTGCGTCTCTGCGTTTGATTTGCCTCAAATGCACAAACTGATATCGCGCATGGTATAATTGCTTAATAGCTTTGTGCCTCTGTGTCTCTGTGTTTTATAAAACTCAGAAGCCTTGGATAAAGCGGTCGAAGTCTTCTGCCGAGCCTTTCTTGCCACATAGCTTCTCGAAGAGGTTCTTGCGGGCAGAGGTGATGGTCGACTTGGCTCTGCCCATCAGGCGGGCAATGCCTGCGGGCTGTATCTCGGCTTTAACTAAGAGACAGATGCGCAGCTCGCGCTCGTCGAGGGTAGAGAGGGCGTAAAGGCGGTTGGTGAATGAGTTGAACGTGCGGTCGATAGCCTGTTGCAGGACCAGCCAGTCTGCTTCGGATAGTCCGCTGAAGTCTTCGGCTTGATGGAACTTGATGTAGATGTCCGACTGGTGGAACGATTGCACAGCCAATTCTTGTTCGCGCATTTCGGCTTCCGCCTGGATGTTGCGTTGGCGGAGTTGCTCTTGCTGGATTTGCAGGAGCTGCTTCATCTGTAAGTTCTCATCGGAGGTGGAAGCCAGTTGCTTTTCCAGTTCTTGTATCAAGGCATTGTTGTGTTCGATGTATTCCTTGCTTCGGCGGAACTGTTCTTCCCGTTGGCGTTCCAGTTCTTTCAAACGTTCGTTCTGTTTCCGGCGCAGGTTGCGCAGGTAGAATAGGTAAGCCGTTCCGGCTCCGGTTATCAGCAACCCGGCCAGCAGATAGACCAGGATAAGCGTGCGCTGCTCGGCGTTTTTCAGTTTCAGCTGGTTGTTCTCCCGCTCACGCAATTGGTAATTGTAGGTAGCTTGTGCCTTGGTGAGGGCTTCGGTACGAGTCAGTTTCTGGATGGAGTCGGTATAAGTGACGTATTGTTGGAAATAGCCGGCGGCTTCCTTATACCGGTTTTGTCCGGCAAGGATGTTTGCCATGTCCAAGCTTGCCTTCTGCTTGTTGTAGACCGACCCTCTGTCTTCTATCAAGCGGTTGTAGTGCATGGCGGAATCCGCCTTTCCGGTCTGATGATAGAGTTGGGCTTTCAGTTGGTAGAGCACGGTGCGTACGCTTTCGTCGATATCGGCTGGAGGCGATTCCAACAGGTTCCATGCCGGCATATAGTCGCCTTGGCTGAGATAAAGGGCTGCCATGTTTTCTTTCACGTAGAATGCCAGAGAAGCGTTGCGCAGCGTTTCTGCCTTCTGTAAGGCTTCTTTGTAATAGAAGAAAGCGCTGTCTGTCTTCCCTATGTCCGCATAGGTAACTCCCAGGCTTTTCAGAATGAATACTTCCGATACGCTATCCGCTGCCAGTTGTTTGTACGATAAGGCTTTGAGTTGTGCCTTCAGGGCTTCATTGTACACGCTCTGAAACCAGAAGAGGTGTCCCATTTGGAAATAGATGCGTTGCATGAGCCGGGTATCTGTTTGGGCGGAAGCGGCGTTCAGGGCTTGGTGATAATAATCCAAGGCACGGGGAGCATCGCCCATTTTGGCGTATATCCGTCCGGCGTAATAGTATATTTCGGGCAATAGCTTCCGGTTGTCTGTCTCTTCGTAATAGCGCAGGACGTTTGTTATCAGGCTGTCGGAGTGATGATACAGCTCGCTTCTCCGGTCGTACACCATGTGCCGGTTCTCGAATTTGATGGTCAAGAAGTCATAATACATCCGTATGGCTTCGGGTTGCTCTTGGGCTTTTTGTTTGTAGTCTCTCAATGGGTAGTAAGGATTGCCCGGCTTGCCTTCTAACATTTCATTGATTTCTTGTAATTCGGCAGGCATGGCGGGTTGTTCCTTGCAAGCGGGCAGAAGCGAGGCAAGGAAAAGGACGAACAGGAGGATGTTTCTTGACGGCATAGACGTTTTTTCTTTACTTTGCCACTAACATCAGCCCGACACTTCTCGCGGTTTTAATCTCTACATCCGGATCATCGGCGAAAAGCTTGCGGAGCTTGGTGACAAATACATCCAGGCTACGGGATGCGAAAAAATC
>ULVE01010511.1_pt1 | contig 12811 bp, 10 predicted proteins | sample 1959161 | NCBI WGS metagenome assembly ULVE01 (sample SAMEA4835778, study PRJEB28245) | human gut metagenome | biome: gut microbiome; material: fecal sample | place: Denmark | collected 2008
TTCCGATTCTCTACGGCTTGCTGCCGATGGCGGCGCTTGTTGTGTGCCATGGGCTGCTGACGGCGCTGTGCATGAAGTCCGAGCGCGTGCGAGTGTGGCTCTGCGGGCAGCCGACGGTTCTGGTGCGCAATGGCGTGATTTGCGAAAAGCAGCTGCGCGCCTGTGCGGTGGATTTGAACGACTTGATGGAAGCCATACGCGCCGGCGGCATCCTTGACCCGCTGGAGGTCGGCACGGCGGTACTCGAACCGGGCGGGAACATCTCCGTCTTCCCGAAGGCGGACAGCCGCCCGCTTATGCCCAGCGACTTGGGCAAGATGCCGCCGAAGGAGGGGCTTCCGCTGCCGCTGATTTTGGACGGAGAAGTGCAGACGGAAAACCTGCAGCGCGGGCAGTTGAGCCTCAGCTGGCTGATGGGGCAGATTCGCGCGCTGGGGTTTGAGGGCGCGCAGGACGTGCTGCTACTGTGCCTGAACACGCAGGGAATGCTGCTGGCGCAGGGGAAGGGGCGGACGCAGGTGCAGACGCATCAGGCGCTGCCGCCGCAGAAGGTGGTGTGGTGAATGAAGACCGGGGTGTGGATTTCGCTGATTCTGCTTGCGATGACGATTGGGCTGGGCGTGTGGAGCGGGGAAGAGGTGCGCGCGCTGTCCGAGGAATACGCGGCGAGTGCTGAAGAACTGCGGACACTCGCGGAAGCGGAGAATTGGGCGGGCGCGGAGGCATCGCTGCAAAAATGCCGGAACGTGTGGAAACAAAAAGTGCCGTGGCTGCAAACGCTCATCAATCATGATGATGTGGATGCAGTGACCACGGCACTGAAAAAAATCGAAGCAGGGATTTCGTCGCGCGAACTGCCCTTGTGTCTGGAGGCGTGCGCCGAATTGGGGGAACACGCCGAGCATCTGTACCATCGCGACGCGCTGACATTGGGCAATGTGTTGTAAGCACCGCGGGTGCTTCATGGCTAAACACGCGGACACAGCATGAAGAAGTCACCCACTCAATCGCGCGAAAGGGTCAAGGGACGAAATCACTTGCAGAGGCGAAATCCTTTACGTTCCCGACTGCACGGTAATCAAGTGAATTTCCGGCTGGCAGAATAACCGCGCCGGAAGTCCCGTTGTGCCGACACCGCGCGAAATCAGCAGCCACGAACGGTTCTCCAGCAAAAGACCGCTCTCGTAGCGCGACGGTACGCCGTTGAAGTTGAACGCTTCTTCCAGAAACGGAATCTGCCCGCCGTGCGTGTGCCCGAACAGCCCCAAATCAAACCAGTTCCCGCGTCCGTTGCGGTCTGTCAGGAGGAGCGAGGACGAAATCACCGACGGGTTGTGCGCCAGAAAGATGACGAAATCCTTCGAGTTGACTTGCGCCGCGACGCTCTTCGCATCGTCCATCTCCGTGCTGACGTCGTCGATGCCCGCAATGTAGATGTCGCTTGTGCCGATGCGCAGGGTCGCGACTTCGTTGCACAGCAGCGTCACCCCCGCTTTGGACATTTTGTTCCGCAGTGTGGATGGCTCCTCGCCCTTCTCCAACGGGCTGCGGTCGCATTCGCCCACGACGGCGTACACCCCGTAGTTGCTCGAAATGCGCCGCGGCAGATTCTCGAAAAACGCCGCCGCTGACCACTTGTCGCGCGCGTAGTCGCCGCCCAGCAGCACAATGTCCGCATTCAGCGCATTGATGCGGTTGATGAGCGACGACAGCCGCGCGTCCGAAAACATCTGTGCCCCGTAGTGGATGTCGGAGACGTAGACGATGCGCAGCTGCCCAATGCTCGCAGGCAAATCCTCGCAGGTGATGGCGGTCTGTGTCGTCCGCAAGGTGTACGGCTCGACAAACGGGTACAGCACGCACAGAATCAGCGCCAGAATTACCAGCCGCTTTGTCCACCGCCGCCGCTTCTCGCTCTGCGGCTGATACGCGCCCGCCCGCTGGGAGACATAGGGTTCGTCGTTGTCGCCGGGAAAGAGCCAGCTTTTGCGCATGGCGGAAACCTCCTTTGTCGGGGGGACATCATCAAAACAGCTTCGGAAACAATCAACGATGGGAGCGGAAACCGAAGGGTGGAGGGGTAATCGGAACCCCTCCTCGCGCCTGCAGACCCGAAATCCCTGCTTACGCCAGCAGCAGCATCAGCGGCAGCGTCAAAATCGAGAATGCTGTTGACAGCGCCACCCCGCGCGAAGCCAGCGAATTGTCGCAGTGGTACATTTCACTCTGCATGGCCGTCGTCGCCGCGCAGGGCATGGCGGTGCAAATGTACAGCACGCTCACTACCGCCGCGGGCAGACCCGTGAAGCGCAGCAGCAGCACTGCCGCCGGGAAGATAATCAGCCGCAGCGCGCACGCCAGCAGCAGCTTCCAGTCCTGCAGGTGTGCGAAGCGAAGATCAATCAGCCGCGCCCCGATGACGAACATAGCAAGCGGCGTCGTCACATTGCCCATCATCGACAGCGCGTCGTTGATGAAACCCGGCAGCCGCCAGCCCGTCAGGAACAGCACAAGACCAACAATCACCGCAATCAGCGACGGGTTTGTCAGCAGCTTCTTGGGCTGAATCGCACTGATGCCGCCGAAGAAGAACGAGCCGAACGTCCAGCACATCAGGTTGAATGCGCCGACAAACACGACGGCATAAATCAGCATATCCTCGCCCAGCGTTGCAATGACGACCGGGTAGCCCATATAGGCGCTGTTGGACAGCATGGACAGGTTCGTCAGCACGCTGCGGCGCTCGTTCGGCTCGCTGCGATAGAGGAAGTAGGCAATCAGCCCGCTCAGAATCATGATGGCAAGGCTGATGAAGAACACGAGAATCAGGTCATGAATCAGCTCAGGACTGGCATCCTTCTGCAAGCCGTAGAGCGTCAGGGCGGGGAGGGCGAAGTAGAGAACGATTTTGTTGAGCGTGGAAATGCCGTTTTCATCAACGAGCTTCCCCTTCGCCGAGAAGAAGCCGCAGAAAATCAGCAGAAACAGGGTGATAACCTGCAAAAAGACAGCCATAAATTACATCCTTTCTGAAATGCGTATTGACAAGCGCAAGTCGATATTGTACACTATTTCAGAAGAATGTCAAGGGAATCATAGCATATTTCCTTGAAAAATGGAGGAAGAAAAAATGGCTGATTTCCGCACCTTTGACCCCTGCAATCTGCTTGCGCCCGTTCCGGCGGTGATGGTTAGCTGCCGTGCGCCTGAAGCGGATGCCAAGCCCAACATCGTTACTGTCGCGTGGGTCGGCACGGTCAACAGCGAACCGCCGATGATGTCCATTTCGGTACGCGGCAATCGCTTCAGCCATGACCTGATTGCGAAGAGCGGCGAGTTTGTGGTGAATCTGGTGGATGAAGCCCATTGCAAGGCGCTGGATTTCTGCGGCGTCCGGTCGGGGCGCGACGTGGACAAGTGGCAGGAGTGCCACCTTACGCCCATGCCCGCGCTGAACATGGATTATGCCCCCGCGATTGCCGAATGCCCGGCATATCTGGCGTGCAAGGTAGTGCAGCAGCTGGAACTGGGCAGCCATACGATGTTCGTGGGCAAAATCGTCGGTGTGCAGGTGCGGGACGATCTGTTCGCGGCGGACGGTTCGCTGCATCTGGAAAAGGCGGGGCTGGTGACGTACACGCATGGCACATACCAGAAGGCGGCGGATGTGCTGGGCTTCTTCGGTTACTCCGTCGCGCGCCCGGAGGTACTCAAGCGGCGGATGGACGCACTGACGAAGTAATACTAATTCTCATCTAAAGCATGTCATTCGCACAGCATCTTTTCCGCCCCGGCTTTGCTTCGTTCCGCTCGCGCGTACCTCCAGTACGCCTCGCTTCACTCAGCTTTGCCGGAACGAAAAAACTGCTATGCTCGATGTCATGTTTTAGAATCGAATTAGTATAAATCCAATTCAAAGGGGGCGGAAGCCCTCTTTTTTGATGCGCTTATTCCGCGCGCCGCCGCTTCGTCGGACGAGATGAGTGAATCCACCGCAGCCCAGAAATCATGTCAAACTGCATTAGCGTATCCTCCAGCATATAAATAGGAAGAAACTCGCTCAATGGCGCGCGTCCCAGTCCTCCCGCAGCATCGCCCACAGCTCCACGTCGTGGAAATTGCCCTTGTTGAACACCTTGCCGCGCAGTGTCCCTTCGTGGCGCATACCACATTTTTCCATCACGCGCCCGCTGGCGGGGTTGTCGCACTCGTGCATCGCCTCGACGCGGTGGATGCGCAGCGCGGTGAAGCATTCGCGCAGCACCGCTGCCAGCGCTTCGGTCATCAGTCCGCCATTCCAGCAGGAGCGGGCGAGCGAATAGCCGAGTTCCACCACGCTGTCCGCGTCGCTGTAACTCATGAAGCCAATCGTGCCGACGACGCGGTTCGTTTCGCGCAGCACGATGCCCCAACTGGACGGCGCGCCGCTGTGGTACTGGCTGATGATGTAGCGCAGGCAGCCGCGCGTATCCGCCATCGACTTGTGCGCATCCCAGAGAACATGCCGAGCGACTTCGGGGTCGCGGGAGTAAGCGAACATATCCGCCGCATCGCGCATCGTCAGCGGACGCAGGAGCAGCCGGTCGGTCGTCAGGCGCGGCAGGGACGCGAAGTAATCCGCTGCGGGAATCGGCTCATTCGGCGGATTGCGGTGGGAGAGCCATTGCCCCAGCTTTTCATACATGGCGGAAGAAACCTCCGATGATTTGCGGTGAAAACGGCGCAAGCGGCACAGGACGATTCCCTTGCTGACAGCCGACGACAAGCAGATACACACCCAGCGCCAGCATGAGCAGCATCAGCAGCAGAAAGAGAACATACAGGGGATGACGCTGCTTTTTTCCAGCCATAAAGCACCTCCGTCAGCGAAATTTTCCGAAAAAACGCGCAAAAATCCGTCCACACGATTGCATTTTGATGAAATATTTGTTACAATAAGCGTGGATGGAACAGAACGCGCGTTTCGCACGTTTATTGTTTGCAGGGGGCGGACAGCAGCTGCTGTACCATCAGGAGCGCCAGCGCGGTCTTGCCGTCGCGGAACGTGCCGTCCATCACCTTCTGCACCGCGTCAGAAAGCGGCATCCGCAGTGTGCAGACGAACTCATCCTCATCCGGATGCGTCTTTCCAGCGTGCAGCCCCGTCGCCAAGTAGAGGTGGATGCGCTCGTTGCAGAAGCCGGGGGTCGTCTCCAGTACGGTCAGCTTGCGCCAGTGGTCGGCGGTCAGCCCGGTTTCCTCGCTCAGCTCGCGCTGGGCGCAGACGAACGGGTCTTCATCCGCCCCATCGAGCTTGCCCGCCGGAATTTCCAGCGTCAAGCGGCCAACGGCGATGCGATGCTGGCGGACGAGAATCACGTTCCCGTCATCATCCAGCGCGACAATGCCTGCCGCGCCCGGATGGCACGCCACCTCGCGCAGGGCGGTTTCGCCGTTGGGCAGGCGCACATGCCAATGCTCAACGCGGATAATCTTGCCGGGGAAAACGACTTTCCCATCCAAATACTCTTCCGTCAGCTGCTTGTCGTCCATCATGGTCAATGTCCTCCTCAATAATGGGATGATTTTCGCCATAGTGATTCGACAAGAGACGCAAAAAATCCTGCGAATCGCAAGGAAAAATGCGGCAGGGTGCGGAAGATTGACAAACCGCGCCGCTGCGGTATAATAGAATGGCATCAGGCCCGCAAAGGGCAGGAGCAAGGAGGAAACCCAACATGAGAAAATCCGCCGTCAAAGGTCTTGGCCGTCTGCTGTCTGTGCTGATGGTGGCGGCGCTGCTGATGACAACCGCGATGGTTCCGGCGCTGGCGCTGGATCGCTGGGAGGACGTCGTCGTGTCCGTCATTTGGACGGATTCGCAGGGTCAGCAGCAGACAACGCAGGCGTTCCCCGTGCCTGACAGCGCGGAACATGCGTATTGGGCGACGCTGGATGCGTCCGCCCTTTTCAGCACGGTTCAGGTGCAGGTTGTATCGTCTGACCCGGCGTATACCTTCTACTTGAAAGATTATGCGTCGGAAATCATGTGGACGCAGGATGCGACTGCCCTTGACCCGATGTATTCGTATGAGGTGGATTATTACTGCAACAGCGTCTATGAAGGGATGTTCCCGCTGTACCTCTCGTCGCAGGGAATGCCCGAAACGCCCGCGCAGGAGAGCGTCAACGTGCCGGTGTACTATGTGACGGAGGATGGCCAGCAGCTGGATTTCCAGTACGCAAGCTGCCTGACGAACGCGACTACCCAAGTGTACGCCAATTCCAGCGTTGTGCCGTGGGATTATCTGCTTGTCAAACCTGCGTCCGGCGTGGTGGATGTGTTTGTGGACAGCATGGGCAACGCGTCGCCGAGCGAGGTGCGCTTTGTCTACGCCGTGCCGGAGCAGCCGACCGAAGCGCCGACGGAAGTGCCCACCGAAGCCCCGACCGAGCCGCCCGTCATTCAGGCGGAAGTGACCGTGCTGTATCAGCTGGATGACAACGGCACGATTCTGGACACGCAGTATGTGATGCTGAATCAGGGCGACAACTATGTCACCGCCAATAGCGCGATGACTGCTGGGTATCAGCTTGTCGGCGAGGACACGGTGCATGTGTGGGTGGACAACGGCGGCACGGCGAGTGTGAATCCCGTTGTGTTCCACTATGCCACGCCGCAGCCGGTAACATCCAACATCGACGTGTTCTACTATCACGAGAACGGCACGCTGCTGGACCAGCAGTCGCAGCCGCTGACCGAGGGCGTGAACTACATCTATGCCGCCAGCGACCGCGTGGGCGGGTACGACCTCGTCAGCGAAAATCCGCAGACGGTCACGCTGCGTCCTGACGGTACGACCGACTTGGCGAGTGTGTCCTTCTTCTATGCCGACCCGCAGCCGACCGAAGTGAACGTGCCCGTGCACTACCTCAACTCCGAGGGTGAGCCTGTTGCGATGGACGACACGCTGACGCTGGGCGAGGGGACACACCTTGTGACGGCGAATCCGCAGGGCATGGCGGACGGCTATGTGCCGATGCCCGGCACGGAAAGCACGGTGGAAGTGAACGTTTCCGGCGGTATCGCGACGCCGAGCGAGGTGTATTTCTACTATTATATTCCCACGACGGAAGCACCCGCAACCGAAGCGCCGACCGATACCCCCGCGCCGACGGACACGCCCGCCCCGCAGACGATGCCGGTGGCGATTCACTACTTCGACATGAGCGGCGTGGAAATTGCCGACCCGGTGGTGAAGGAACTGCTGCCGGGGACGTACCCGATGATTCCGGAGCGCGAAATCCCCGGTTACGAGCTGGACAGCACGCTGACGCAGTTTGACCTGACGGTGGATGCGAACGGCACGCTGTACATGGACGGCGAAGAAATTCCGGCGGATGCGGTCGGATTCTACTATCATCCGGTGCAGACCCCGACGGAAGTTCCCGCGACGGAAGCGCCGACGGACACGCCTGCGCCCGCAACGGACGTGCCTGCAACGGACATTCCGGCGACCGAAGCGCCGACCGATACCCCCGCGCCCGCGCAGCAGTTCGTGACCGTCACCATCCGCTACTACAACACGCTTGGCGAGGAGATTGCTGACGCAAGCGTGGCGGAGCTGATGCCGGGAACGTACCACGTCACGCCCGCGTATGACAGCATTCCCGGCTACGAGCTGGAAAGCAGCTGGACGTCGTTCGACCTGACGATTTACGCGGACGGCACTATTGCCATCAACGGCGACGAAGCGACGGCGGAAGACCTTGCGTTCTATTACCGCCCGGTTCAAAGCGCTGCGACGGATGTTCCCGTGACCGAAGCGCCCACGAATACGCCGATTCCGACCGAAACGCCGACCACTGCGCCCACTGAAGCGCCGATTCCCGTCGGGCAGCCGGTCAACCGCTACGCGACCATCAACGGCAATCGAGTGGCGTTCCGCAGCGAGGCTTCGACCAGCAAGAGCAACACGATCATCAAGCGCTTGGCGAATGGCTCGAACGTCTACGTCGTCAACGAAATGCTGAATGACAAGGGCGAACGGTGGAGCGTCGTCATGGTGGATGGACAGAGCGGCTACATCATGAGCGAATACCTGAACATCATGACGCAGTCGGAAAGCGACGCGTATGCCGCATCCACCGGCGCAACGCCTGTGCCGACGGCAACGCCGATTCCGACCGAGACCCCGACGGCAATTCCGACCGCAATTCCGACGCAGGTGCCGACGGCCACTCCGACCGCCGCGCCGCAGAACGCGACCATCACCATCCAGTATCTGGACAGCTACGGCAGCCCGGTGGCGAACGCGCAGTCGATGACGCTCGCCCCCGGCACATACACCCTGCGCCCGATGCCGACGAATTTGCGGGATGGCTATGAGCTGATTCCCGGCAGCGAGCAAATCACCCTGACTGTTTTCCAAGACGGCACGCTGAGCATGGATGCGGCGGATATTGCCTTCTGGTATCGTCAGGTGGCGACCGCCGCGCCGACGCAGACCCCGACCGAGGCTCCGACCCCGACGCCGACCGCTGTGCCGTATGAGGGATATGCCGTCACTACGCGCGAAACCGAAATGCGCACCGGCATCGGCACGGGCAACTACGTTATGGCGACGCTGCAGGCGAATGTGCTGGTGTATGTGAATAGCCAGCTGAACACGGCAGGCGAAACGTGGGACATTGTGACCACGCTGGAAGGGACGTCCGGTTATGTGCCGGACGCGAACCTCCGCTACGTCACCGACGCGCAGGCGCAGGTGTACATTCAGCAGTGGAATCAGTCCCGCAGCACGCCCACGCCCAGCCCCACGCCGTACCTGACGCCTGTTCCCGCACAGGAGATGGGCTACGCCTACGCCGTGGGCAACAACGTGCCGCTGCGGCAGATGGCGGGCGACTTCAGCGCGATTGAGGCGTACCTGATGCAGGGCGAAGTTGTCTACGTCTCCGGGCAGGATTATCTGGGCAGTATGCCGTGGCACCGCGTGCAGTATAATGGGCAGTGGGGCTATGTGCGCTATGACATGCTCCGCTTCATGACGCAGGCGGAAATCGAGGCGTACCTGAACAACCTGAACGCCACGCCCGCACCCACGCTTGTCACCACGCCCCAGCCCTACGACCCAACGAACTACTCCAGCTACGGCTATGTGACTACGACGACCTCGGTCAACTTCCGCCAGCAGCCCAGCATGAACGCGAGCCGTATCAGAAAGCTGTACAACTACGCGTTCTGCTTTGTCCTCGGCACAACGACCGGAACGGACGGCGAAACGTGGTATCATATCCGCTACAATGACCAAGAGGGTTACGTCAACGGAAAATACTTCCATTGGATGACGGTGGAGGAGCTGGAAGAGTTCCTGCAAAGCAGCGAGTACATTCAGGGCATCCAGAACAACACGACGGGGAATGCCACTGCAAAACCGACCAGCGGTCTGATTCCGGAAGAAGACAAGACCATCAACGACTGGAAGGGCAGCGGCGCAACGGTCAGCTATGTGCCGTGGCAAGGCTTTTCAACGCCCGGCCCGCTGACTTCGCCCACAACTGTCACCGCGCAGGAAACCGCCACGCCGACGCCTTCCGCTTCGCCCACACCGACGCTCGAACCGCTGCCTACCGCAGCCGCGACGTACCCTGTGGTGAACGAGAGCGGCAACAGCGGGCTGGTTATCTTCATCGTGATTGCGGTCGTGCTGCTGCTGGGCGGCGGCGGATTCGCCTTCATGCAATACCAGAAGAAACAGCGTGAAGTTGCGATGAAGGCGGCGCAGCGCCGCGCACAGGCAGCGCGCAATGCGGATCGTCCGGTTGCGCGTCAGGCAGGTCAGCCGCAGCAGATGCGCACAGGCGCGTACACGACCCCGCAGCAGCGTCCGCAGACGAGCAATGGCGTTTCGCCTGTGCAGGTGCGCCCGGCGACACCCGTTCCGCAGACGCAGGACATGCAGAACCGACCGCAAGTCGGTTATCGCACGCCGATTCAGCCCCTGACGAAGCCGCAGGAGACCCCGTCCACTGCCGCGTCGAAGAGCACGACGACGATGGAGAATCCGTATGCGCGCCCGGTGGCGAAATCGGCAGAGGAAGCGCCGCGCCATCGTCGCCGTACAGATCAGTATCGCCAGGATGACGACAGCGCAAACCCGAATGGATAACAGAATATTTGGCAGGAGCAGCACGATTTGCGGGTTGCTCCTGCTTTTTTTGTGAATCAACAATATTTTGCTGTTTTCTGTTTGCCAAGTTTGGAATGTTACATTGAAAAAGAAGAACGAATGGCGTGGAAACAAAGAAAAACCGGTCGAAAATTTGCGTACACTGAACGAAAATTACGAAAAAACGAGGAAAGCAGCAGACAAAAAAATATTCCTATTACGATAGTTTTAACATGTAAATAACAATACTCAGGAAACTAACAAGCCGTTAACAGATGGAAATGACAAAATTGCCACACGAAAGTAAGGCAAAACACACAAAAATGCACCAAATGAGCATAATAAATGTTATTTTTCCGTCTTGACAGTTGAAGATTTGATGGTATAATAAACCATGTGAGAACTCGAACTGTGATTTGCCGGAAATCTGGCGAATTACATATCGAGAAACAATAAATGAGTTACATGTGAAGGAGACGTGAACTGTGACAGAGAAGGAACTGCGGAAGCTGGGACGCGCGGAGCTGCTGGAACTGCTGCTGGAACAGGCACGGGAATTTGAAGCACTGGAGCAGCGGCTGAATGCGGCAGAAGCGGCGCTGCAAAGTCGGCAGCTGCAGCTGGAAACGTGCGGCTCGATTGCGGAGGCATCGCTGAAGTTAAACGGCGTGTTTGAGGCGGCGCAGAAGGCCGCGGAACAGTATCAGCAGAACGTCGAGCGGCTTTGCCAGGAGAAAATCAGCGCGGCAGAAAGCCAAGCGCAGGAAATCCTCGCGCGCGCAAAGAAAGCCGCCAATCAGCAGTAAAGAAACATGACAGAAGGGAGGGCGCGCAGGTGTCAGAAGACAAGAATCAGCAGAAAACGGGCAAACAATTGCTCAACGACACGCAGGAAGCGGCGGAACGCGCCCACCTGCTGCGGGAAATGAACCCCACATCCGCACAATTGGAAACGGAACTGAAGCATGAAAAGCGCAAGCACAGCTACAACCGCGCCCTGCGCAGCACGCTCTATACGCTGCTGGTGGTGGCGGCGGTTGCGGTGCTGATTGCAACCATGGTCATGCCCATCCTGCAAATCACCGGCACGTCAATGACGCCAGTGGTCGGGCAGGGCGAAATCACAATGGTCGTGCGCGGGTCAAATCCGCAGCGCGGCGATATTATCGCTTTTTACTACAACAATAAGGTGCTGATTAAGCGCGTTATCGGCCTGCCGGGCGAGTGGGTCAACATCGACGGAAGCGGCAACGTCTACATCAATGGCGAACTGCTTGATGAGCCGTACATCACCGATCGCGCGCTGGGCGACTGCTCCATCACGCTGCCGTACCAAGTGCCGGACGGGCGGTATTTTGTTCTGGGTGATCACCGCTCCACCTCGCGCGACAGCCGAAGCACACTGGTCGGTCCGGTGTCCGAAGAGCAGATTATGGGGCGCGTAACGCTTCGCATTTGGCCGCTGAACCGCTTTGGATTCCTACAATAACGTAAGTGCAATACAACAAGAAGAGGAACACAGGTTCCAGAATCGGAGGATGCTGACATGAACCGCAAACTCATGGAATTAGCAGAAAGATACGTTGCGCAGCGGAAGCGCCGGATGCGTCTGTTCAAGACGGTCACGGCGCTGGCACTCGTTGTCGCCATCTGCACGTCTTATGTGCTGATGATGCCGGGCCTGACGATGGCGGCGGAAACGTACTGCGGGCTGGAGGAGCATACCCACACGGCGGACTGCTATGTGGACGAGCTGACCTGCCTAATTTCCGAGCGCGAGGCGGAGACAGTCTTTACCGATATTATGCGCTGCAGCTTTGAGCCGCACCACCATTCCTCTGATTGCTACAATGCGCAGGGCGAACTCAGCTGCGGCTACTGGGATGGCTACATCCACGAGCATGACGAGAAGTGCTACGACAGCAACGGCGTTCTTATCTGCACGCTGGAGGAGCATCCGATGCACAAGCACACGGATGCCTGCTACAATTGGGAGAAACAGCTGACCTGCACGCTGCCGGAAAGCGAGGGGCACATCCACACAGATGCGTGCTATCGGGCAAAAGAACCGACTTGCGGTCTGTTTGAGAGTGAAGGGCACCAGCACACGGCGGATTGCGTGACGGAAACGCGTACGCTGATTTGCACCGAGGACGTTGCGACGAACTCCGACATGCCGCATGTCCATGATGACAGCTGCTACGAAGTGACCCGGACGTACACCTGCGGCCTGACGGAAGGCGAGGGCGCACATCACCACACGGATGCCTGCTATCCGACGACGGAAGAACCGACTTGCGGTCTGTTTGAGGGCGAAGGCGCACACACGCATGATGATTCCTGCTACGAGATGGTGTGCGGCGAACTGAAATGCAAGCTCTATCCCGACCCGGCGAAAGTGCACACGCATTCCGCGTCCTGCGTCGATGCGAAAACCGGTTACTACACCTGCGGCTACATTCAGGTGCTGCGGCATCAGCATACAAATGAATGCATTGTGACGGTGACGGCGGAGGATTCTGGCCATCATCACACGGCGGACTGCTACGAACGCCACTATATCTGCGGCAAAGAAGAGCACACGCACACGGCGGATTGCTACTATGACCCGACCCCGAACCCCGATGCGACGGCAGCCCCCGAAGCGACAGCTGAGCCGA
>ULVE01055140.1_pt1 | contig 12809 bp, 13 predicted proteins | sample 1959161 | NCBI WGS metagenome assembly ULVE01 (sample SAMEA4835778, study PRJEB28245) | human gut metagenome | biome: gut microbiome; material: fecal sample | place: Denmark | collected 2008
CAGTTGAATATATACTGCAACTGCCGATGAAGTATATATCCCTAAAAAATAGATATAGATAACGTTTTCAAAACATACATGTATGACAAACGGAAAGAATAAAATCGAAGCCATATTCAGCGAACGCAACATAGATGAAGATTGCGATACCATAGCACGACTGCTTTCACCTTATCGGGAGGTGGTTCGTGAATTGCTAATCCAAGGCAACTATGCCAAAGCCGTAACCATCCTACTCGAAGTTCTCGAAAGCCTCACTTACCACTTTGTGGAAGACGAGCATTACAACTATTTCGATGACATGTACAGTCCCGACTATGTTTGCCAAGATATGATGGAGGCGGTCATTGATGCTATCAAGGGTGGAAATTTCCCCGATGTAGAGTTGCAACATTTGAAAGATGGATTGGATAAGCTCAAGCATACAGAAGCGTATGAGGATTACGGAACGCCGTATGCGTTGAATATATGGGAGAAATTTGAAAGAAAAACAAAATAACTATTATGGACAAGAATATAAAAATAGCCGTAGCCGGAACAGGTTACGTTGGACTTAGTATAGCAACGCTTCTTAGCCAGCACCATCAGGTGACGGCGGTAGACGTAATACCTGAAAAGGTAGATTTGATTAACCAACGCAAATCACCTATACAAGATGACTACATTGAGAAGTATTTGGCGGAAAAAGACCTCAACCTGACCGCAACCTTGGACGGGGCAAAGGCATACAGTGACGCAGACTTCGTGGTGATTGCCGCCCCCACCAACTACGACCCGGTAAAGAATTATTTCGATACCAGCCATGTGGAAGAGGTGATTGAACTGGTGAAAAGCGTCAATCCGCACGCCATCATGGTGATTAAGAGCACCATTCCCGTAGGCTATACCGAAAGCATCCGCAAGAAAATGCAGTGCGACAACATCATTTTTTCACCCGAATTCCTGCGTGAAAGCAAGGCATTGTATGACAACCTCTATCCCAGCCGCATCATCGTAGGCAGACCCGAAAATGACAAGCGTTTGGATGAAGCGGCACACACCTTTGCCGCCTTGTTGCAGGAAGGAGCAATAAAAGAAAACATTGACACGCTGTTTATGGGTACAACCGAAGCCGAGGCGGTGAAACTTTTCGCCAATACTTATTTAGCATTACGGGTAAGCTACTTCAACGAATTGGATACTTACGCCGAAATGAAAGGCTTGGATACGAAAGCTATCATCAATGGTGTTTGTCTTGACCCACGCATCGGTACACATTACAATAATCCAAGTTTCGGTTATGGTGGTTATTGCTTGCCTAAAGATACCAAGCAGCTTCTTGCCAACTATGCCGATGTACCCGAAAACCTCATCCAAGCTATCGTAGAAAGTAATCGTACACGTAAGGACTTTATTGCTGACCGTGTTCTTCATAAGGCAGGTTATTACGATTATTACAACCGTGGCGATTTCAATCCATCAGAAGAAAAGAAGTGCGTCATCGGTGTTTACCGCCTGACAATGAAATCGAATAGCGACAACTTTCGCCAATCCTCCATTCAAGGTGTAATGAAACGGGTAAAAGCCAAGGGTGCGGAAGTAATAATATACGAGCCTACGTTGGAGAATGGAAGTACGTTCTTCGGCAGCAAGGTGGTAAATGACTTGGATGCTTTCAAAGCACAGAGTCAGGCGATTATTGCGAATAGGTATGATGGTTGTCTGGATGATGTGGAAGAGAAAGTGTATACGCGAGATATTTTCAGAAGAGATTAAATATTAAATACAAAAACCATGACAAATAAAGATTTAAAAGAGAGATTAGATTCTGCCGAAACTTCATCAGAAAAAAGGGGAATAATAGAATCTATGCGTGATGATATTGTCAATGCGGCAAAAGCACAAATGCGATTTGCGGAACAATGGATTAACAACGATGCGACATTGACAGATGAAGAGAAACAGGAATTCAAACGGTTGTTGAATATTGAAAGCATAAAATTGGATGTGCAATTTTAAAATCTTATGACCGACACTTCAGCCAATAACAAACGCATAGCCAAGAACACCTTACTGCTGTACTTCCGGATGCTTTTCATGATGGCTGTCAGCCTATATACTTCGCGTGTCGTGCTGAACGCCTTGGGAGTGGAAGATTTCGGAATCTACAATGTGGTTGGCGGAGTGGTTGCTATGTTTTCCATGCTATCTGGGTCATTGTCTTCTGCCATTACCCGATTCATTACCTACGAATTGGGTACAGGCAATCGGGAGAATCTAAAAAAGATATTTTCCTCATCCGTGACTATTCAGATTGGTCTTGCTGTATTGATTATCCTGCTTGCCGAAGTGGTAGGCGTATGGTTCTTGAACGTGAAGATGAATATCCCCGATGCAAGGATGGTAGCAGCCAATTGGGTGTTTCAGTTTTCCATATTGACGTTTGCCATCAACCTGATTAGTGTACCTTATAATGCAAGCATCATTGCCCATGAACGAATGTCAGCCTTTGCATACATCAGTATTTTGGAGGCTATAGGAAAACTGGCGATTGCTTTCCTGATTGTGATTTCACCCATGGATAAGCTGGTATTTTATGCCATCCTGATGTGTGCGGTTGCCTTGGTTGTACGCTTTGCCTACGTGGCTTATTGTAAGAAGCATTTTGAAGAATGCACCTATCACTTCATTTTCGACAAGAATTTATTGAAACGTATGTTTGGTTTTGCCGGGTGGAATTTTATCGGGGCGACTTCAGCCGTATTGCGAGACCAAGGAGGCAACGTGGTGATAAATCTATTTTGCGGTCCAGCAGTCAATGCGGCGCGTGGAATTGCGTTCCAAGTGAATACGGCAATCAGTGGTTTTGTGACCAACTTCATGACAGCCTTAAATCCGCAGATAACCAAGTCATACGCTGCTGGTGATAAGGACTATATGATGACCTTGATTTACCAAGGGGCAAGACTTTCGTTCTATATGCTGTTGCTGCTGTCGCTTCCTGTTTTGGTAAATACCCATTATATATTGAGCCTTTGGCTGAAAATCGTTCCCGACCATGCCGTACTTTTCGTGCAGTTAGTTTTGGTGTTTGCCATGAGCGAATCCATATCCAACCCGTTGATAACCGCCATGCTTGCCACAGGCAGGATACGGAATTACCAACTTGTTGTCGGCGGATTGCAAATGATGAACCTGCCAGTCTCTTATATCCTGTTGCGTATGGGCATGTTCCTAGAAGTGGTAATTGTGGTGGCAATAGCCATATCACAATGTTGTCTTGCCGCACGCCTGTTGATGCTGCGTGGCATGATTGGCTTGTCCGTCAGAAGCTACCTGAAGAAAGTCTATATAAACGTATTGATTGTAACGGTTATTGCAGCAATTCTTCCCTTATTGGTAGCAAATGTTTTGACTGAATCTTTCCTAAACTTTATACTGCTGAGTCTTGTAGCCATTATTTGTACGGGAGTAACCATCTATTATATTGGTTGCAACAAGGCTGAACGGCAATTCGTATTGAATAAATTATACACATTAAAAAATAAGCTGAACAAAAGATGATTCAGATTACAGACAAATCGCAGTGTTGCGGCTGTACGGCTTGTGCCAGCATCTGTGCTCATGATGCCATCACGATGCAGCCTGACGCATTGGGCTTTCTTTATCCGGTAGTGGACAAAGATAAATGCGTTGACTGCGGACTATGTGAGAAGGTCTGCGCATTCAACGACCATTACGACACAAGCCTCAACTTGCCCAAGCCCGATGCATACGCCGCACGGCATAAAGACATGAAGGAAGTGGAGACAAGCCGGAGCGGTGCGGCTTTCATCGCCATATCCGATTATGTATTGGAGAATGGCGGAGTGGTTTACGGAGCCGGATATACGGACCATTTCCGTGTAGTGCATAAACGGGCAACGACCAAAGAAGAACGTGACGAGTTCAAGGGCAGCAAGTATGTGCAAAGCGACATGAACACTGTGTTCAGACAGGTCAAGAAAGACTTGAAAGACGGTTTGGCCGTACTCTTTTCAGGCACTCCTTGCCAAACGGCAGGCTTACATTCCTATGTCGGGAGGAAGCTGCGTGAACATCTTATCTTGGTTGACATCGTATGTCATGGCGTGCCAAGTCCGTATATGTGGAGGGATTACATCGCCTACCTTGAAAAGAAGCAGGGAGACAAGATCTGTTGGGTAAACTTCCGCGACAAGCAGAAGTTCGGCTGGAAAGCACACCATGAAACGTTTAAATTTGTTAATAGGGGGGGGTAAGATGAGCTTCACATATACATTCTACAAACATATCATGTTCCGCCATTCATGCGGCGTATGCCCTTATACCAATACGAAACGTCCCAGCGACATTACCATTGCCGACTTTTGGGGATGGGAAAAGACCGACCCGAATATCAATGCAGATGACAAAGGCGTGTCATTGATCTTGGTAAATACAGAAAAAGGGCGTGAACTGTTTGAGGCGGTAAAAGACCGCATGACGATAATTCCGGCTAAACTGGAAGACTGCCTGCAACCAAACTTACAGCATCCTTCTGTCATCCATCCGCAACGTATGGAATTCGAACGAGATTATCAGCGTAAAGGATTCCTGTATGTGATGAAACGGTATGGCGATATGGGATGGCGGTATAGATTAGGAAATATAAAAAAGAGAATAAGAAAATTGCTTAGGAAAAAATGAGAATCGGAATATTAACCTTTCATTATGCGCATAATTATGGAGCCATGCTGCAAGCATATGCATTACGAAAAATATTGTTGACATTTAATTATGATGTAAGGTTTGTTAATTACAAATTACAATACATTGCAGATAGATATACGATATTTCCAAAATCCATATACAATAATTTGTCTTTGGGCAATAGAATAAAATTATTTATTAAAACAATATTGTTTTTACATCGGAAACTGATTCGAATCTATCGTTTTAAAATATTTCAAAGGGAATTTTTACCTGAATATGAAGCAAATTCCTCGAATACAGATTGTATCATTGTAGGAAGTGATCAAGTATGGAATCCTTCTATTACAAATGGGTATAATAATGCTTATTGGGGATGCTTATATAGCAAAATTCCTCATATTGCTTATGCAGTTAGTTGTCCATCTATATATATAACAGAAGGGCAAATTTCTAAATTGGAAAAATTTAAAGCTATTGGGGTTCGGGAACAAATGACTTTTAACAAATTGCGTACATTGGGTATAGATGTAACGTTAACTCTTGATCCTACTTTTCTTTTGAATAAAGAAATGTGGAGTGATTTATGTAAAAGCAGACCTTTTAAAAGAAAATATATTTTTTCTTATAACCTGTCTGGTATAAAAGATTTGGATAAACTAGCAATGATTTTCGAGAAGAAATACTTTCTATACAATTCTCAAAAAATGTCACCTTTAAGAAAAGCTGGTCCTAAGGAATTTATAAGTTTGATGTATTATTCGGAATTTACTCTTGTCAGTTCATTTCATGGAACTGCTTTCTCGATAATTTTTCATAAGCCTTTTATTTTTTTCCCTAATTTAGATGAACGTGACGAAAGAGTTTTATCACTTCTTCATCAATTCGGGCTAGAACATTGTATTTATAATGGGAATTTAAATACGCAGAATGTCCCTACAATAAATTGGGATTTAGTTGACAAGCATTTAAATATGAAGCAAATTGAGTCTTTAAAGTTTTTAAGTCATGCATTATCTTTCTGATATTAAATATCTTTTCATATGAAAGCTACGAATATATTAAAAAAAATTTATCAACGGTTTTCAATGATATCTGATAGCAACCTTTTGATTCATCAAATTCGATTTAACCAAAAGAAATACCTATTGGAACAGAATATCCTACATAGCCAAGAATCGGGAGTAACGGATGAAAAATATTGCGATTATGATATCATTGTTTCATTGACTACTTACGGCAAACGAATTTATGATGTACATCTGACGATTGAGTCAATTATGGAACAGACCATGAAAGCTAACCGGATTATTTTGTGGCTGGATTATAGTTTTGAGAATCAATCTTTACCAAAAGCATTACAACCTTTGCAAAAGCGAGGATTAGAAATAGAATATTGCAAAGATATTCGTTCGTATAAAAAATTAGTTCCTGCATTGAAAAAATATCCAAATGACGTGATCATTACAATAGATGACGATGTGGTTTATGAGTTTGATTTGCTCGAAAAATTAATTATGGCATATCAGCAAGACCCTTCCTATATTTATTGTAACCGACATCATCTTATGCAGAAAAACGCTGAAGGCAAGCTATTTCCATATATGCAATGGATATGGAATTATACCGGTATGGAGGCAAACATCATGAATTTTCCTACGGGTGTGGGTGGGATTTTATATCCTCCGCATTCTTTAGATGAAGAAGTGTTGAATGAATCGGTCTTTTTAGATATTTGTAAATATGCCGATGACGTTTGGTTTAAATCAATGGCAATGAAAAAGGGGACGCTTTCTAAAAAAGTATACACACATAACCCCAGAGGCATTGAATACATTGAAAATGAATCTGTGCAAGATATAGGTCTAAAAAACATAAATACACAGGGAAATTGTTTAAATGACCAGCAAATTGATGCCGTCTTTGGTAAATATAATTTGTATAGGTTATTGGAATGATGTCGATTAAGCATGAAATCATAAGCAATAAAATAGATACGCTATTATTCAAATATAGTGATATAAAATTAAATCTAATTATTTGAATTGGTTTGGTATTGCTATTTTTTGTTTGATTTCTTATAGAACACATTTTATTTATTTGTTGACTATGATTAAAAATTTGTGACTATAAATTGTGCTTTGGCATTTATACAGGTAACTTGATACTACGCTGTAGTATTCTTTATTAAAAAACTCCGCTCTATCAAAATATGACTTTACCAATAACTCTCTTTTTATCATTATTAATTATTAGTTTCTTCCTTGTCAATAAATCATCATGCGAGAATGGGTTGATATTTTTATGGGGAGCAATATTTGTCATACCATCGCTGATTTTAAGTATTGGAGTCATCTCTTTTTTGAATGTGTATACACTCTTGATTATAATATTTTCATTCTTCTTTTTCTATAATACAGTTTATAGAAAGGCGTTTGTTTCATTCTACAAAAAATATGCTAAGCAACTAATTTTTTTAATTATCGCTTATTTGTTTTTAATTATTTTTTCTGAAACAGTCCCATTTAAGGAGCAATTATATGATTGTATACGTGAACTATTACAGATTCTTATAATCATAGAGACTTTTATCATAGCAAAGAGCAATGATTCTTTTACGATCCATTTATGTAAAATATTATTTATTTTAATCCTATGTAATATTGTATATTCTTGTGTTTTTGAAATTGTTTTTCGAATGAATTATGCTGGAGCACCTTTATATGTTTTGTTAGGCATGAACTATAATGAATATGTTGTAGATATGATCAATGTACAAAGGGGAATATTTGATTTTAGATTGCAATCAATATATGGGCATCCAATATCGTTGGGGCAATATTATCTTTTAATTGTACCTATATTTTTGTGCAAATATATCCAGCTTAGTAAAAATATGAAATTGTTTACAGTATTTGCGTTATCTCTTTGCATTGTATTGTCTGGTACGCGCGGTGCTATTTTCCCTTTGTTTTTAATATTAGGATTATATGCTATAAACAATCAAGGTTCTCGTATATATAACAAGCTTTTATTTATTCCGTTACTAATATTATTGTATGTATTTATTCCGCTGCAATCTCAAAGGAATATTGATAAATATTGCGATTCGTTGATAACGTACATACAATTTTGGGATGATGATAAGCAAGCAAGAAGTGAAATTACAGGGTCTTCTTTAAGCATGCGTTTGGATCAAATGTCAGCTGCTCAGCGTGAGATTAAAGATAATAAATTGTGTGGAAAGGGAAGAACTTATAGAGAATATTATCAAAATAAAAATGGGCAACTTCATCCTGAATTATTAGGATATGAAAGTTTTATTTTATTGAAGTTAGTTGAACAGGGGTGGATAGGTTTATTTCTATTCGTTTTCTTAATCATATATATATATATAATATTAAGGAGAGAAAGATGTAATGCCTATATCCTAACATTGCTCTTTATAGCATATTTTTCTTCAACATTGATGACGGGAATAAGACCATTTTCTTTTTTAATATTAGGGATGTCTGGCATTATAATAGCTACTTCAAATAAATCGAGAAATATTATCTTATCATGAAAATACCATTTTCATATATGCATTCGAAATTCATAGTGCTGTAATTTCGTTCTTATAATTTGCGTTTCTTAAAAAGAAGTGATATGTTGAATGTTTTGTATATTTCCCATGAGGGAAATGCTGTTTTAGGGAGTAGTCGCTCGCTTCTTAACATGATTCATTCGTTAAGTGGAAAAGTAAATGCTTTTGTCATAGTGCCATCGAAGGGGAAAGCATATAATTATTTTAAGGCCAATAATATTAATGTATATGTAATAGCTTTTCCGTTGGACATTACCGATAAGCACGGATTAAAACGATATATTTCAATTATTCCTCGCTTGTTTCGCGATGTCGTTTCATATAATAAGGCAATCAAGCAGATAAGTAATATTGTGGATAAAAACTCTATTGACATAATCCATTCCAATTCAAGTACTGTTGACATTGGCTTTTATGTGGCGAAAAAGATGAAGAAGCCGCATATATGGCATCTAAGAGAATTTCAAGACTTAGATTTTCACTTTCGTCCTGCTTACGGATGGCATCGGCTGTTGAAAACTGTAAAAAAATCTTCTGCTACTATATGTATAACTAAAGCTATTCAAAAACATTTTGGCTTAGAAAATAGTAAAAACAGTTATCAAATATTCAATGCAGTCCGCTCTAAAAAAGACACCTGTTTCATAACGGATAAAGATAAATATTTTCTTGTCTGTGGTAATTTGAGCAAGGCAAAAGGGTGTGAAATTGCCATCCAATCATTTGCAGAATTTAACAGTAAACATTTTGGTTATCGATTAAAATTTGTAGGCAGTATTACATCAATTTATCAAAATGAACTGATGCAACTGGCTAAAAGTTTGGGCATAGATAAATCAATTGATTTTGAGGGATACCAAACTGAAACAAAACGCTATTATTGTAAAGCATCGGCTTTTCTTATGTGCTCGCGAAATGAAGCAATGGGACGTGTAACAGTAGAAGCCATGTTTTATGGGTGTCCCGTAATTGGGTATAACGGTGGCGGAACAAAAGAAATCCTAAATGACAGCATTGATGGTTTCTTGTTTTCATCGCAAAAAGAATGTTCTGCTTTAATGGGAAAGGTCATTACTGATGCAAATATAAATCAAGTAATTCTTAATGCGCAACAGAAAGCAATAGATCTTTTTTCTGAAGAAAATTACGGGAAAAAGATTTATGGAGTATATCAAAAAGTATTATATAAGTAAGGTTGTAATTTTTATAAATAATCCACAGCATTTTTATGATTGAAGTATCTATCGTGATTGTTTGCATGAACAATCTCAAAAATTTGTATCCTTGCTTGAACAGCATCCGGAAATATACTACTGTGGCCTACGAGACCTTTGTCGTAGCCTATCTTTTCTCGAAAGAGAACTTAGAGAAGGTCAAACAAGATTTTCCGTGGGTAACATTCATTGAAAGCAATGAAATACGCGGCTTCTCCGAAAACAATAACTTAGCCCTGCGCCAAGCCAAAGGAAAATATTGTTTCGTAGTGAACGATGACACTGAAATGAAAATGTCTGTTATCGACAGGCTGGTGGAGGATTTTAGTGTTCTTCCTGAGAATGTAGCGATTGTAAGCCCTAAATTAATTCATAGTGATGGATCTGACCAAGTTTGTGGCGTTCCTCCAATATCTTTTAAAACGGTTATACTTGAAAAGTTACATCTATGGAATAGAAAAAAACAGATTCACTTTGTAAATCAAACAGGTTTATTCAAATCATACAATATTATTGGAGCTGCGTTCCTTATAAAAAGAGATATATTTGAAAGTGTAGACTGGTTTGATGAACGATACTTCTTTTGTCCTGAAGATATTGCTCTATCAACATTGTTAAATAATAAAGGATACGCTTGCTATGTTGATGGTAATGCCAAAATCATTCATTACGAAGGTATGTCCGGCAAATCCTTATCCTTGATTCAGACAGCTACTAAACCAGCTGCGCGAAGAGGAAGCATCATTTTTCTGTCAAAGGGCAATAAGACTTATGCAGTGTGTATTGAAATAGTTCTGACTTTTTTTACTATAATTAGTTTTTTAATTCATTGCACGCAATCTTTATTTTCTAAACGTCCTAATCAGTTTTCTATATTGGCTTTAGGAGAATGGAATACAATTATTACTTCATTCAGTTCTAAGTCTCCGAAAGAAATATTTACTCAGTTTTATTCTAAAATCAAGAAGTGATTTTCGTTATTCAAACGAATTTGAAGTATATTTCACATGTAAAATATTTGTTTTATTCGCATTGTAATAGTAAGCTTGAAACTTACGATTTTGCAATATTGATTCTTATTGTATGTCGTTACACAATTTATTTCTTAGCAGAAATCAAAGTAATACTTAACTAACTATTTTTGCCAATAATAATGACTATAGTATATTGCTTATTAGAAATGAATACCCCCGGAGGCATAGGTAGGGTAGCATCATTAAAAGCTAATTATTTAGCAAATATGGGTTGGGATGTTTATATCATCACTACAGACCAAGACGGACAACCTCCATATTACTATCTGGATAGTAAAATTAAGTTCATAGATTTAGGGCTTAATATACAGAAAAATCTTGTCAATAGTTCTCATTGGAACTGGTATTTCAAAAGGAAGAAAATATTCCAGCAACATTTTGTAAAATTATCATCCTTGCTTAACGAGATAAAAGCGGACTTTGTTGTATCTACATTTTCCAGTGAAGTGAATTTTCTGTATAGGATAAATGATGGCAGCAAAAAAATTTTGGAATGCCATTTCAATCATGATTATCAATATATCATGGCAAAAGTATTTCGGTATTCCAAGATTAAATCATTTCTTATTAAAACAAAAACAATAAGAAATGAAAAGCTTGTAAGAAAATATGACGCTTTTGTGACGTTAACCCAAGAAGATGCAGGTTTATGGCCTACACACCGGAATTTATATGTCATTCCAAATATGACGTCCTTTCAGACCTCATCTTTCAACTTTACTAGAGATAAGAAGATTTTAGCTGTAGGACATTTCAATGCGCAAAAGTCATTCGATAAATTGATAAAAATATGGAGTCAAATTTGTGGGAGATATCCAGAATGGAGCTTGCACATTTATGGAAAAGGTGAAGATGAACAGCTCTACAAAAAGCTGATAAATGAGTTGAGAATAGAGCATCGCACTTTTTTACATCAACCTACAGACAAAATTGAAGAAGAATACACAAACTCATCTATTTTATGTATGACTTCTACATACGAAGGATTACCGATGGTATTGGTTGAAGCGATGTCGTGCGGATTACCATGTATTGCTTATACCTGTAAATGTGGTCCCAAAGATGTCATCATAGATTCAAAAACAGGATTTCTAATAGCAGAAGATGATGAAAGGGATTTTGTGAATAAGTTGTCCCTTTTGATAGAAAATCCGGACTTGCGGAATCAAATGATTGAAGCCTCTTATACTGAGGCGAAAAAATATAGTCAAGAGAACATAATGAAGAAATGGTTGCATTTATTTAATACTCTGGAAAATAATGTATAATCAAATTAGTGAATTAAAGGCTTTAATAGATGACAAACTTACTCCATTATTACTTCCGAAATGTTATATCTTGGATGCTCCATTCTATGAGAATGTTGGAGATGTCTTAATCTATGAAGGAGAAAAAGAGTTTTTTACACGCAATAACGTTTCAGTCGTTGGTGTGTATTCGTATAATACATTTGATTTTAACGCACCTATAAATGAAGATACGTTTATAGCAATAAATGGCGGTGGAAATTATGGCGATCTTTATATAGAACATTTGGACTTTTTGATACGTTTATTACAATCGTATCCTAATATCCGTATTATTGTTTTTCCCCAGACAATTTATTTTAAAAACAGAATAAAGGCAGATGTTATATTTAAAGAGTTAAACAGGTATCCCAATCTCTATATTTGTGCAAGGGATGCAAGGAGTTTCCAATTATTAAGTGATAACTTACCGGATAGACAGATTTTTCTTTTGCCCGATATGGCATTTTATATTGGCAGCATACGTGCTTTATGCCATTCTGCTGGAAATACGTTATTTATTAAAAGAGTTGATGCGGAAAGTTCTTCAGATAATTCTTATGATGAAAGACGCTTCAATCGAATTAGCGATTGGCCAAGTTTTCAGCATAGCCTTACTATATCATCATTCATAGCTAAGGTATTAAACAATTTGTATCAGAAAATAAGATTCAAACCATTACGGCAGTTGATAAATAGGCTATGGAATCTCTATTTCCCAATTCATTGTAAAATGATGATTAGAGAAGGGATTCAGTTTATTTCTCCTTATTCTCATATACATACAACCAGATTGCATGGAGCTATTTTGGCTATTTTGTTAGGGAAAGAAGATATTGTCATATATGACAATTCTTATGGAAAGAATTATACGTTTTATCAAACTTGGCTTAAAGATTTTCCTAATGTCAGGCTTCTTTCTAATCATAATTGATTCTTCCTGCATATACTTTTTGATTGATGGCAGAGTCAACCAGCGAGTGCAACATTACGAAATATT
>ULVE01000930.1_pt1 | contig 12778 bp, 9 predicted proteins | sample 1959161 | NCBI WGS metagenome assembly ULVE01 (sample SAMEA4835778, study PRJEB28245) | human gut metagenome | biome: gut microbiome; material: fecal sample | place: Denmark | collected 2008
CAAAAGTAAGTAGTTTGATGCAAAAGGTCACAGAGAGTCAGCGGTAGGTGTGAGCTGATACATTTTCTTCAGATGAATGGATTTGTGAGGAGCGGTGTGAAAATTTATTCGAGTATCACTCGCCGTGATTCCTGCGTTAAAGGACAGGATATTGATTTCTGCCAGTCAGAATGCGTATCTGTGAGCCGATAATTTATTATCGGGAAATTGGGTGGCACCACGGTTCTATCGTCCCATAACTAGATGTTATGTGTGATGACAGGACTTTTTTTATTGTCAATTTTACGACAAAAAAGCATTTAGGAGGAATATTTATGCTGTACCCTGCTATTGAACAAGTAAAGAAACTTTTTGAAAACTACAAGACTGTGCCTGTATTCTATGAGCTTCTCATGGATTCATGTACGCCAATACAACTTTTTAACTGTCTGCACGAGGCGTATGATGATTGTTTCATTCTTGAATCTGTAGATAATAAAGACCAGTGGGGCAGATATTCATATGTGGGCATTGATCCTAAATGCGAATATATTCTTGACAAGCACGTTGTTACTGTTAAGGAGAAAGGCAAGACTGATGAAACGGTAAAAGTCGATGATCCTATCGCTTTCTTTTCCGAGATAATCGAAGGCCACAAGTCACCGAGATTTAATAATTATCCTAAGCTCACAGGTGGTCTAATAGGATTTTTCGCTTATGATATGATAAGATACTTTGAGAAAACACTGTGCAACCCACCTGAGGACGATCTTAAGCTTCCTGACGCTGACCTGCACCTTTTTGAAAAGATCGTTGCTTACGATCACCTTTCAAACAAGGCTGTAATAATCCTCAACATCAATAAGAGCGATGATCTTGAAACTAAATACAAAGAATGTGAAAAGATATGCAACGAAGTAGTTGAAACTCTTAGAAATTACAAGCCTGTTATGAAAACTCCAAAGACAATGGAGGACAACATCATAGTAAAATCCAACATCACAAAGGAGCATTATCTCGCAAACGTTGAAAAGGCTAAGGAATACATCAAAGAGGGCGACATCTTCCAGATAGTTCCGTCACAAAGATTTGAGATAGACAATCCGCCTGACAGCTTTGACGTTTACAGAATGCTCCGCTCCACTAATCCGTCACCTTACCTTTACTACTTTAAGCACAATGATTATGCTGTTGCAGGCGCTTCACCTGAAATGCTTGTATCAGTAGAAAACAGAACGGTAGTAACAAGACCAATTGCAGGCACTATCAAGCGTGGAGCGACCTACGACGAAGATATCCGCAATGAACAACAGCTTCTCAACGATCCAAAGGAAAGAGCTGAACACACAATGCTCGTTGATCTTGGAAGAAACGACATAGGAAAGGTTTCTGAGTTTGGCTCCGTAACTGTTACAGACATGATGATAGTTGAAAGATATTCAAAGGTTATGCACCTTGTATCTAATGTAAAGGGTACACTGAGAGAAGATAAAAAACCTCTTGACGCACTTATGGCAGTTCTTCCTGCCGGCACTCTTTCAGGCGCACCGAAGGTAAGAGCAATGGAGATAATCGACGAGCTTGAAACAACAAAAAGAGGCCTTTATGGCGGAACAGTTGGTTATCTTGCATTTGACGGTTCGCTGGATACTTGTATCGCTATAAGAACAGTGCTTTTCAAAAATAACAAGGCTTATATCCAAGCAGGAGGCGGAGTTGTCGCAGACTCAGTTCCTGAGAACGAATATCAGGAGTCATGCAACAAGGCAATGGCTGTTATAAATGCAATAAAAGAAGCAAGCAAATTATAATTTAAAAGGAGTTAATAACATGAGCAATAATATTATTCTTACAGGCGATAGACCAACTGGATCACTTCATCTTGGTCATTATGTAGGTTCTCTCAGAAAAAGAGTTGAACTTCAAAACACAGGAAAATTTGATCAGTTCGTTATGATAGCCGATCTTCAGGCACTTACAGATAACGCTGACAATCCCGAGAAGATAAGACAAAACATTCTTGAGGTAATGCTTGACTATCTTGCTGTAGGACTTGAACCTGACAAGACAACATTCTTCGTTCAGTCACATATCCCAGCACTTTATGAGCTTCCAATGTACTATTCAAACCTCGTTACAATGTCAAGACTTGAAAGAAACCCTACTATCAAGTCTGAAATAAAAATGAGAAACTTTGAAAGAAACCTTCCTGTTGGCTTTATGACATATCCTATCAGCCAGGCAGCAGACATCACAGCATTCAAGGCTAAGTATGTTCCTGTTGGAGAAGATCAGCTTCCAATGCTTGAACAGGCAAGAGAGATAGTAAACAGCTTCAACAGAATTTATAAGTGCGATATACTTGTTGAGCCTGAGGCTGTTCTCCCAGACAACGCAAGCTGCAACAGACTTGTTGGTACAGACGGCAACACAAAGATGAGCAAATCTCTTGGCAACTGCATTTACCTTAAAGACGATGAAAAAACGCTGAAAAACAAGATAATGTCAATGTACACTGACCCTACACACATCAATGTAAGCGACCCCGGTCACACAGAGGGCAATCCAGTATTTATCTATCTTGACGCATTCAGCAAGGACGAAGATTTTGCTAAATACTTCCCTGACTATAAGAACCTCGCAGAGATGAAAGAACATTATGAGCGTGGCGGCCTTGGCGATATGAAATGTAAGAAGTTTCTTAACAACGTTATGCAAGAATTTCTCGCACCTATCAGAGCAAGACGTGAGGAATATGAGAAAGACAAAGAGCAGCTCATAGAGATACTTAAAAAAGGCACACAACGTGCAATAGAGGTTTCAAACGAAACTGTTTCAGAAATAAGGAATGCTATCGGCATAAACTACTTCAACGACAAAACTTTCATTGATAAGTTTGTACTGTAAAGGAAGATTACTATGATTTTACTTATTGACAACTATGACAGCTTTACCTACAATCTTTATCAGGCTGTAGGCGTACTCACAAAAGACATTGCAGTAGCAAGAAATGATGAGATAACCATAGATGAGATCGAAAAAATGTCACCTGCGGCTATCATCATCTCCCCTGGTCCTGGTTATCCAAAGGACGCAGGAATTTCCGAAGAGGTCATAAAGACATTCAGTGGTAGGATCCCTATACTTGGCGTTTGTCTAGGACACCAGGCGATAGCCGAAGCATTCGGTGGAAAGATAGTTCACGCAAAGCAGCAGCTTCACGGCAAGCAGACAGATATCAATCTTAACACTGCAAACCCACTTTTCAGCGGTCTGAAAAGCACAATAAAAGCCGCAAGATATCACTCACTTGTTGTTGACAGCATTTCACTTCCTACCTGCCTGTCTGTTATTGCAACTGACGATAAAGCTCAGATAATGGCAATAAGACACAGAGAACACCCGACCTACGGCGTTCAGTTCCACCCTGAGTCAGTTCTCACTGGCGAAGTTGGAAACATGATAATCGAAAACTTCCTGAACGATATCGCTGGCATAAAGACCACAAAAACAAAGTCTGCAGCTCTTCCTGACAGCGAAAGAGTTGAGCTTAAAAAGTATCTCAAAATAGTATGTGATGGAAAGTCACTAACTGAGGACGAAGCTTATAAAGCAATGGATATCATCATGAGCGACAGAGCTTCTAATGCTCAGATCGCCTGCCTGCTCACGGCACTGAGAATGAAGGGCGAAACTATCGACGAGATAACAGGCTTTGCAAAGGTAATGAGAGAAAAAATGTCAAAGGTCAATGTCAAGGGTACTCTTGATATAGTTGGCACAGGTGGAGATCTTTCAAACAGCTTCAACATTTCCACAACCTCTTCATTCGTAATTGCGGCAGCAGGACAGAAAGTCGCAAAACACGGCAACAGAAGCGTTTCTTCAAAGAGTGGTGCGGCTGATGTTCTCGAGGCTCTTGGAGTTAAAATTCAGTCAACACATGAACAGGCTGAAAAGTCCCTTGACGAGATCGGTCTTTCATTCCTGTTTGCACAGTCATATCACTCAGCAATGAGATTTGTAGGACCTACAAGAGCACAGATAGGTGTAAGAACTGTTTTCAACATTCTCGGACCTCTCGCAAATCCTGCAAAAGCAGACTTCATGATACTTGGCACATATGACCCTGATCTGCTTGAACCTATGGCTAAGGTGCTTATGAATCTTGGCATAAAGAGAGCAATGCTCGTTTACGGCAACGACAGACTTGACGAAGTTTCTATATCAGCTCCTACAACTATTTGCGAGATAAACGGCGGAAAGCTTATCAAGTATGAGATAAAGCCTGAAGACTTCGGTCTTAAAAGAGGCAAGCTTGCTGATATCGTTGGCGAGGACGGAAAGGGCAACGCAGCTATCACAAGAGGTATACTCGAGGGCACTATAAAGGGTGCAAAGAGAGATATTGTTCTTCTCAACTCAGGCTGTGCACTTTATATCTGCGGCAAATGCGACAGCATCGAAGAGGGCGTAAAGACTGCAGCTGAAATGATAGACAGCGGAAAGGCTCTTAAAAAGCTTGAAGAACTTGTTGAACTTACTAACAGAGGATAAAAAATGATACTTGACAATATCTGCGACAAAAGAAAAGAACAGCTTGAAAGAGATATATCAAAAGTTTCAAGACAGGATATAAAAGCTATGGCATCCGAAAAGGAATACCAAACAGTTTCCTTTTCAAAATCTATCAAGCGTGACACCCTTTCAGTAATAAGCGAGGTCAAGAAAGCTTCTCCGTCAAAGGGACTTATCTGCCCTGATTTTGACCCAGTGAAAACTGCCTGCGAATATGAGAAAAGCGGTGCGAATGCTATCTCCTGCCTGACGGAAGAGCATTATTTTCAAGGCTCTGGGGAATATCTCAAAGCTATAAGAGAGGCTGTAAAGCTGCCGATACTCCGCAAGGACTTCGTTATCGACGAATATCAGCTCTACGAGGCAAGAGCCATAGGTGCTGATGCAGTGCTGCTTATCTCGGCTATACTCAGCGAGGATCAAATGAAAGAATATTCTGATATCGCTCACGAGCTTGGACTTGAATGTCTTGTAGAGGTGCACAACGAGGAAGAGTATAAAAAGACGCTTGGTTTTAAGCCTGATATGCTTGGCATAAACAACAGAAATCTTTACACTTTTGACGTTGACCTTGAAACCACAGGCAGGCTCAGCAATATAGTAGGCGACCATGCAGTGCTCGTTTCTGAAAGCGGTATAAAAACAAATGCCGATATGAAAAAGGTACGCAGCCTTGGGGCAGACGCTGTGCTTATAGGTGAAACGCTTATGAGAAGCGGCAATATCGGTACAACTCTCCATGAACTGAGAGAGGGCGTATAAATGACAAAAATCAAGATATGTGGTATGCACCGTGTGGACGATATTCTTTATGTGAACACATACCACCCTGATTATGCAGGCTTTATACTGTCGGAGGGTTTTAAACGCACGGTAGACATTGACACATTCTATGATCTTGAACTTCTTCTTAATAAGGAAATCAAACGAGTAGGCGTTTTTGTAAACGAGCCTATAGAGAATATTCTGAAAAGCTTTGCACAGAAGCTTGATGTTATCCAGCTTCACGGTGAGGAAAACGCAGAGTATATTGATAAGCTCCGTGAAAACTGCGACTGTGAGATATGGAAAGCTGTTCGTGCAAAATGTGCTGATGATATTGCAAAAGCTGACGCACTTCCCGTCCACAAACTGCTTATAGACAGCTTTTCAGCAGGCAGCTACGGCGGGACTGGCAAGCGTGTTGACCTTGATATATTTTCACAGGTAAACATATCAAAGCCGTTTTTCCTTGCAGGTGGACTGAACGAGGATAACATCTGCTCTGCTATGGAAAATGTACAACCTTATGGCGTTGACTTTTCAAGTTCAGTGGAAACCGATGGCTTCAAGGACGAAAACAAGATAAAAAGGATAGTTGAAACTATCAGAAATAATACCGAAAGAAGGATATAAATGAGTAAAATTGGACGATTTGGCGAATTTGGCGGACAATATATTCCTGAAACTGTCATGACTGCTGTTCACGAGCTTGAAAAAGCTTACGATAAATACAAGGACGATCCTGAGTTCAACAAAGAGCTTCAGGAGCTTTACCACAATTATGCAGGCAGACCGTCAATGCTTTATTATGCAGAAAAGATGACCAAAGATCTTGGCGGAGCTAAAATATACATCAAACGTGAGGATCTTAACCACACAGGTTCTCACAAAATAAACAACGTTTTGGGTCAGATACTTCTGGCAAAGAAAATGGGTAAGAAGCGCATAATCGCTGAAACCGGTGCCGGTCAGCACGGCGTTGCTACCGCTACAGTTTGCGCTCTTATGGGTCTGGAATGTGAGGTCTACATGGGCGAGACCGATATGAAAAGACAATCCCTTAACGTTTACAGAATGAATCTTCTTGGCGCAAAGGTAACAGGCGTTGCAAGCGGTACTGCTACACTGAAAGACGCTATCAATGAAGCTTTCAGAGATTGGGTATCAAATATCGACACAACTTACTACTGCATAGGCTCTGTAATGGGACCTCACCCTTATCCTACAATGGTTAGGGATTTCCAGAAAGTTATCAGTGCTGAAATAAAATCACAGCTTATGGAAAAGGAAGGCAGACTGCCTGACTGTGTTGTTGCCTGTGTAGGCGGCGGCTCAAACGCTATGGGTGCATTCTACAACTTTATCGAAGACAAGTCAGTTAAGCTTGTTGGTGCAGAAGCAGCAGGCAGAGGCATTGACACACCTGACCATGCGGCTACAGTTGCAAAAGGCTCACTTGGTATATTCCACGGAATGAAGTCGCTTTTCTTGCAGAACGAATACGGTCAAATCGACCCTGTTTACTCAATTTCCGCAGGTCTTGACTACCCAGGTATCGGACCTGAGCACGCATATCTTAACTCTATAGGCAGAGCGCAGTATGTTGACATAACCGATGAAGAAGCAGTTTGTGCTTTTGAGTACCTTTCAAGAACAGAGGGTATAATCCCTGCTATCGAGTCATCACACGCAGTTGCCGCTGCGCTTAAGATTGCTCCTACAATGGATAAGGACTCAATACTTGTCATCAACCTTTCAGGCAGAGGCGACAAGGACGTATACTCAATAGCAAGATACAGGGAGGTCGAGCTCAATGAAGAATAGGATAGACGCTTGCTTTGAAAAGCTTAAAGCAGAAAACAAAAAGGCGCTTGTGACATTTATCACCGCAGGCGATCCTGATATGGACACAACAGAAAAATGCGTTCTTGAAATGTACAAGAACGGCTCTGACATTATCGAGATCGGAGTGCCGTTCTCTGACCCTATCGCAGAGGGTGCGACTATCCAGAAAGCTTCTCTGCGTTCACTCAGTGGTGGAACAAATCTTGACAAGATATTTGACCTTGTGAGAAAGCTCCGCACACAGACTGACAAGCCTATGCTTCTGATGATGTATATAAACACTATCTTCAAGTTCGGTACAGCAAAGTTCTTTGAGCTTTGCAAAGAAACTCAGATAGACGGCGTTATCGTTCCTGATATGCCTTTCGAGGAACGTGAAGAGCTTGAGGGCGAAGCTGAGAAAAATGGTATCTACACTATCTTCCTCGTTGCACCGACCTCACACGAGCGTGTAAAAATGATAGCAGAAAAGTCAAAGGGCTTTTTATATGTTGTATCTTCACTGGGCGTTACAGGTATGCGTTCAGAGATAACCACTGATTTTAACGAGCTGCTTGCACCTATCCGAAACAACGATCACTGCCCTTGCTGCATAGGTTTCGGAATTTCAAATCCTGAGCAGGCAAAGAAAATGTCCCAGTACGCTGACGGCGTTATCATGGGAAGTGCTGTTGTCAAGATAGTTGAGGAACACGGCAAAGACGCTCCTGAATATGTTGGCAAGTTTATCAAGTCTGTTCGTAAGGGTATGGACAGCTAAATATAACAAAGCAAGGCTCTGAGCAAAAACTCAGAGCCTTATTTTTATGCAAAAAAACAAGACCCCGATTTTATCGAGGTCTTGCAAAATATTCTTATGAATTTTTCTTATTGAATGCAACAACAGCGTCGTTGATAGTCTTAAGCTCGGCGTCAACAGTTGCGGAGTATGATTCTCTCAGCTCTGTCCATGAGAACTGTTTGCCATTATCGTCAGCCTTGTTTGTGTATTCATAAAGCTTTCTTGTTACGCAGTTGCCGTCCTCATTTGCGTTGTCGTCAGACATTGTGGAAGAAATTCCGTAGCCGTAGTCAAACACCTGATTGTACTCAGAAGATGAGCAATCAACGATCACCTGATACATATCCTCTGTCCAGTTAGGGTTAGCGTTGAGGAATTTCTCCTTGCCGTTTTCCTTATATGTTTCATCTGTGTTAGCCATTCTGCAGCACTCATACCAGCACTTTACAGCCTCTTTAGCTGTTGAACCTCTTACCCACATATATGCCGTCATATCAGATGTCATGTACTTTTCATCAGTGTTAGGATCAGACGGAACAGGGACCACTCTCCAAGTGTCAGCGTCAGAAGGTCCGTTATTTCCTGTCATAGCCCATGAACCCATGCAGTAGAACAGCAGATTGCCGTCTTTAAGCGCCTGCTTAGCATTGCCAAGCCAGTTGCCGTTTACAAGGTTGTTCTTACCTACCTGATAAAGCAGATCTTCTGCTCTTTCGATATCAGGGTCATTTATATTGTTTGTGAACTTCTCTCCGTCATAGTTTACCATTGTTTTACCAGTCTGCTGAATGACCTGTGTCTGGAACCAACCATTAATACCAAATCTCTCAACATCAGCAGGAGCATTTGAAACAAACTCCGACATCATGTCATACCAGTTATCCCAATTCCACTCGTTGTTCTGATAAAGCTCATATGGATCGTCAAGACCCTCAGCATCAATAACGTCCTGATCGTACATCATAAGCGTGCCGACTGTGAAGCTTATAGGAGCAACATAATGCTTGCCGCCCATAACGAACTTGTCAGCCGCTGTTTTCACATCAGCCCACAGCGGATCGTCAAAGTTCACAATATCGTCAACAGGCTGATACATATCCTTAAGCACCTGTGCAGGGAAAGCCATCCACTCATACTTGAAGATATCAGGTACATTCTGCTGAGCCATGATAGCACTAGCGAGCTGGTCAAATTTTTCGCTATCAGTTACTCTTGTGTACTCTACTTTACCACCCTTGTTGTTGAAAAGAGTCATCTCAACGGACTTATCCTCGCCCTTTTTCTCGTCAGGGTTAAGGTCATATGTACCCATCCAACGGATAGTTTTCTGAGCGTCGTCAGGGATAGCCTCTATTTCCTGTGTGTCCTCAACTTTAACTTTCTTTACTGTTGATACCTTTGAACTGCTGTCGCCTGTGGAGCCACAACCTGCAACTGCAAAAACAGATGTAAGCGCTACTGCCAATGCAAGAATCTTCTTGATCTTCATAAAATAATTGACCTCCAAATCAGATGATTTTCTGTCTTAATAACCAATGTCACACTACAATTATAAAACCTAATGTCCTTTAAGTCAATTCTCATTTTATACAAAGACATTCAAGCCATTTGTATAATTTGAACATTTCAAAAGTAATAAATATTAAAATATTAAACCTCGAGAGGTACTTGAAAAAAAGAGAGAAATGTAGTATAATATGTTTTGCATAATAATCATCACAAAAACGGAGATAAATAAATGAAGAAAATAGAAATTTTCACTGACGGTGCTTGTTCAGGCAATCCCGGTCCTGGAGGATACGGTGCGATACTAAGATACAAAGGCACATCAAAAGAGCTTTGGGGCGGCGACCCTTCAACTACCAATAACCGCATGGAGCTAACCGCTGTTATCACTGCCCTTTCAGCACTGAAAGAGCCATGTGAGGTAGAGCTTTACAGCGACTCAAAGTATATAATTGATGCTGTTACAAAAGGCTGGGCAAAAAAATGGCGTGCAAACAACTGGGTGAAATCGGACAAGAAAAAGGCTCTAAACAGTGATCTGTGGGAAAAGCTTCTTGATCTGCTGGAGGTGCATAAGGTCAATTTCAACTGGGTAAAAGGCCATGCAGGACATCCGGAAAACGAACGTTGTGACGAACTTGCAGTCATGGGCTCAAAGAAATTCAGTAGAAGTTAAATTTCTGTTAAATTAACGAAATCACTTGCATTTTGTAGTAAATAAGTATATAATAAAATAGTAAATCTATATATGAAAGGTATGATTTAATTGGAAAAGAGATTTGTCTATGCAGATAACTCAGCTACGACTAGAGTATCTCAGAAAGCTCTTGACGCCGCTCTGCCTTATTTCACTGAGCTATACGGAAATCCGTCAAGTATATATTCTTTGGGAATGGAATGCGCAAAAGCCGTTCTTAAAGCAAGAGAACAGGTCGCAAACGCTCTTGGTGCGAAGGTCAACGAGATCTATTTCACTGCTGGCGGCTCTGAGTCTGACAACTGGGCTATAAGAGGCTGTGCACAGCTTGGAGAAAAAAAGGGCAAGAAGCATATCATCACAACTGCTTTTGAACATCATGCAGTTCTGCACACTTGTCAGTATCTCGAAAAGCTTGGCTTTGAGGTAACATATCTTCCTGTAGGTGACAAGGGTCTTGTTACTACACAACAGGTCGAGGACGCTATCCGTGATGACACCTGCCTTGTTACAATAATGACAGCTAACAACGAGATCGGTACTATACAGCCTATCGCTGAGATCGGCGAAGTTTGCCACAAGCATGGCGTATGGTTCCATACTGACGCTGTTCAGGCTGTAGGAAATATTGACATCAATGTTAAAGATATGAACATTGATATGCTCTCACTTTCAGGACATAAGCTCCACGCTCCAAAGGGCGTTGGCGCGCTTTATGTAAAAACAGGCATCAACCTTCCTAACCTTATCTACGGCGGAGCACAGGAGAGAAATAAGCGTGCAGGTACTGAGAACGTACCTTCTATCGTGGCTCTCGGCGTTGCTATCACTGATGCTGTAAAGGATATTCCTGCAAAGAATGAGCGTGTTAGAAAGATGAGAGATAGACTTATCGAGGGTCTGCTCAAGATACCTGAGTCAAGGCTCAATGGTGACACAGAACACAGACTTGCAGGAAACGTAAACATATCTGTTCGTGGAGTAGAGGGCGAGAGCCTGCTTCTTTCACTTGATCTTCAAGGCGTTGCAGCTTCATCAGGCTCAGCCTGCACAAGCGGATCACTTGACCCGTCACACGTTCTGCTTTCACTTGGTCTGCCACACGAAGTAGCACATGGCTCACTCAGACTTTCTATCAATGACGAGAACACAGAGGAAGATGTTGATTATATTCTTGAGGTTCTTCCACCTATCGTAAAGCACCTGAGAAGTATGTCACCACTTTGGGAAAGAATTTGCAGAACTGAGAATATTCACGACTATACACTTGATTAGGAGGAATAAAAAATGATATACAGCGAAAAGGTAATGGATCATTTCGCACATCCGAGAAATGTCGGCGAGATTGAAGATGCTGACGGTGTCGGCGAGGTAGGAAACGCCAAGTGCGGAGATATAATGAAAATGTACATCAAGGTCAATGATGGCGTTATAACTGACGTTAAGTTCAAGACTTTTGGTTGCGGTGCGGCTGTTGCTACATCTTCTATAGCTACAGAAATGATAAAGGGTAAAAAGCTTGAAGACGCTTTGAAACTTACAAACAAGGCAGTTGTTGAAGCTCTTGACGGTCTTCCACCAGCAAAGCTTCACTGCTCTGTTCTTGCGGAGGAAGCAATGAAAGCCGCTGTTTCTGACTACTATAAAAGACAGGGTATAGATCCAACTCCGTTCGTAGGTAAGCAGTCTGCTCCTGATTGTGAGAACTGCAATGGCTGATAAAGTTCTTGTGGCAATGAGCGGCGGCGTTGACAGCTCTGTTTCGGTCAAGCTCCTTCTTGATGAGGGTTATGACGTGGCAGGGGCTACCATGCGGCTCTACAGCAATGAGGACATCGGTCTGGATAAAACAAGAACGTGCTGTTCTCTCAATGATGTAGAGGACGCACGTTTTGTTGCTTTTAAACTAGGCATTGATTTCCATGTATTCAATTTTTCTGATGATTTTAAGCACTATGTTATCGACAATTTTGTTGATACATATCTGGCAGGCGGCACGCCTAACCCGTGTATCGAGTGCAACAAACATCTGAAATTCGCAAAATTCTATGAGCGTGCAAAGCTGCTGGGCTTTGATTATATAGCTACAGGGCATTACGCTGCCAGAGAATATGACGGAAATTCAGGCAGGTGGCTTCTGAAACGCTCACCTGACAGGTCAAAGGATCAAAGTTATGTTCTTTACAGCATGACGCAAGAGCAGTTAGCACACACTCTCTTTCCTGTTGGCGAGATGCACAAGGACAAGATCCGTGATATTGCAGAAGAAAACAAGCTTATAAATGCAGACAAGCCTGACTCTCAGGACATCTGCTTTATCCCTGACGGTGATTACGCAGGCTTTATCACAAAACGCTGCGGTGAACAGCAGTCGGGAGATATCGTTCTTTCTGACGGCACAAAGCTTGGTAAACACAAAGGTCTGATACACTATACTATTGGACAGCGAAAGGGCGTAGGCATTTCATATAGCGAACCGCTTTTCGTTGTTGCAAAGGATATGGAGCATAACAGGCTTATTATGGGCAAGGCTGATGAAGTATACAGTGACAGCCTTGTGGCAGGAGATGTGAACTTTATTCCGTTTGACACCCTCACAGAGCCTATAACCTGCACTGCTCAGACACGTT
>ULVE01028677.1_pt1 | contig 12303 bp, 15 predicted proteins | sample 1959161 | NCBI WGS metagenome assembly ULVE01 (sample SAMEA4835778, study PRJEB28245) | human gut metagenome | biome: gut microbiome; material: fecal sample | place: Denmark | collected 2008
CCGACAATCGGGTCAGCATTGGCTGGAGCCAACCACAAAAGCCGTGATGGGGCCAGTAGCACAGCGGAAGAGCGCTTTTCAAAAATAGATGGGAAACATACATACGAAGAGGATTTGAAAAACACTAATCCTTGTTACTCTCCCCAAAGTTTTGAATGGTCCTATAACTGCCAGCGTTGTGTTAGTGCCTATGAAGCACGTCGTCGAGGGTACAATGTTACTGCACTTCCCGCTAAACTGGGAGACGATGAATTGTCGCAGATATATCCTCTTGAAAAAGGGATCTTCAGTCCGTACAAAGGCGTTGAACCGCAAAATGTATCGGCAAACTCAGGGACACAAGCAAGGATAGTTATAGAAGATTGTATGGAAATGTGGGGAAATGGTGCAAGAGCTATCGTCTGTGTACAATGGAAAGCTGGGGGCGGTCATGCATTCATCGCAGAGCAAGTCAACGGACATACAAGATTCATAGATCCACAAACGGGTTCGACCCATGCAGAGAATTACTTTGAATATGCAAAAGGTCAAGGAGCATACTGTGGGCGTATTGACAATGTGCCATTCACAAGCCGAATCACCAAGTGCTGTACCAATGTGAAGTGAGGTGAACTACAATTATGATTCAACTAGAAAGAGCATTAGAGATATATAGAAATAGCTTTCCAAAAAGAAAAATCACAGGGGCTTTTGATATTGGGGATGCATATTTGCTCCAAGCTGAGGGCCTTTCAGGAGAACCAATCTACGCCCCCCCCATCATGGTATTAAAAGCGACTGGAGCCATCAAAGTGGTCTTCCCCCCACGCGATTATGAAAAACTTAGCAAAGCAGTACCGCTTTCTATAAGTGAATTGCTATAGTGAGTCATTCTCATTATAGTTCGAGTCCTCAGAGACTCCTGAAAAAATGAAGGTACAGTATGTATGACGAGTAATGGCGGGAGAACGCTATGAAATATGCTGTTAATGAGGCGGGAATTTCTGCACTACAAAACATATCTACAGTGCTTATGACCTCGGTTGCTGATTTGTTTGAGAAGACGTCTCAGCTTCAAACGATATCCTCTGACAACGAGGATAGCCTTGGGCCACATAAAGCTTCCTTGAATCAGGCAATTATGGAAATCTATATTGGCCTGAAAGAATCCACAGAATCGATAAGCACTCTTGCGTCAAGCGCAAAAGATATTGCAGAGGCCTATCAGGAAATCATTGATAATGATTATCTTTCTAGTCCAGCAGAATCTCCTGCTGGAACTGCGGCGGGAACAGGTAGCATAGGAAGTACGCATGCTGCCGGGGTGGTTGCCCCGGCAGATCGTATTAAAACTTGTGGGAGAGAATGGACAGAATCGCTTTCGAAAGAGAATAAAGCGGCAATTTACTCCTATACAGGCACAGCATATAGCAATATCAATGCACGGCTGCGAGGATTGGGAAAATCATTTGATCCCGGAAATCAGGAATGTGCAATTAGAATACACCAAGCTCTATCGGGCGCATCGATTCCCGCCGACTGTACTGTATACCGTGGCGTATCGTCAAAAGCACTCGGAATGTTGCGAATGCTGCCAGATAATATGTTGGTTGGAAAGACATTCACAGACCACGGATTTATGAGTACAAGCTTGGAAAGAAACTCCGCGTTTGGTGGAGATATGCTTTTGGAAGTCGATGTTCCTAAAGGCGCACATGGCGCTTATGTCGGGGATATTAGTTCTGCTGGACATTACGAGAGTGAAGTTCTCTTTGACGCGGGGCAACAAATGCGAATCACGGGTGTCCGGCGCGATGAGAATGGTCGGCGAATCGTCAGTGTTAGAATTATGACTTAAGAGGTTATTATGAGTAAATTTTGTTATGAAGAAGGCGAAATTCGCTTTGCCGATTGCCAATGCGAGTTTTGTGTTTATTACAATAACGGAGAACGAAGTAGTGAGTGTCCGAAGGATTTGTTGGATAAAATCAAAAGCAATGAGATTCGCTGCCCTAAATTAAAAGACCCAACGGCATTTGACTTTGGGGAAGCGCAATAAACAGATTTATCAAGTTTATTGCGCGAATAGGCGCGGAGCATCGGAAAACACAGAAGACGAATTAGCGTTGAGGTGGATTATGCGTGGTTTGACAAACACATCATATATATTTATCCCTTTCTCTTTTTATAAGCAGGCTGACTTTGATTCCCTCATTGAGGCGTTCGATAAGAATAACGCATGGGAGCAACTCCACGACGAACTCACCTATATGCTTAAATATGTCTCAGACAAAATTGATAGCCGCAATAAAGAGGCGTGTCAATGTTTTCACTATCGGTTACGTGATTCGGCCAGAGACAGATTTGATCTTGCAACAGAAAACGACTGGTTCTCAACGGCCACTCACTTATATAGAGGGCAGGATGAGATTATCTTATTTAGAATCCTAAGTGTGCAGCTCTATCTCTTTCGCACGACAGTCGGAATTGTGGCGTTTCAAATTAACCTTGAAAACGATGACCCTTTTTGGGTATCCAATGCGCAGTATCATCTGAAGAAGGTTTCTAGAGAGAAAATCTCCTGCAAAAATGTAACTACCACCAAAACATTGCTTGACATATCGAAGGATCTAGTTTCAGAATTTTTAGCAATAAGCAAGTTCTCCTTTTTCTATTACGCAAATCCGTCAACCGAACGAGCGAATGTACTTACATATCTCGTAGTTGAGCCACAAGATGACTATAAAAAAGAGCTTTTCTATTTGCGCAGGTGTTATAGCGACGGATTTATCTATACTGAGGACGATAAACTTGACGAGAAGGAAATATTCATTCCATCAAAAGACACAACATGGGGAATATCCCCGGAAGCGGCTGTTTGCCTCGTTTGCCCTAAGCATGGAAGTGAGAAATTCCTACGAGAAACATTCTATAAAAACTTTAATGCTCAGTATTTATTCATGTACATTTTTCTCCTCCACCAGAAATATGTTTTATATATGTTTCTGACAAAAATCGGCATCGGCATCTACAACGACTTGGGCACACTTGAAGAATATCGGCAGGAATTATACGAATTTGAGACCGACTTTGTTTTTTCCTGTGTGACAGAGGTTCCTCAATATCAGAAATTGTATGATCGTATGACAGAAGCGTTCTCGCTGAAAAAAATGTATGAGGATGTACACGAACCACTGATTTCTCTTGGCGAGATTCGGCGAGAGGCAGCAGAAAATGGGCAAAAAAAGCGAGATGGTAATGTCAACAAAGCTTTGCTAATGCTGTCTGTATTGAGCTTTTTCTCAGCTCTTGTAGATAGTTTCGATTTTGTAGAGTCATTTTTTGGGTGGTTTTTGAACGAAGCAGGAGTCAGACTTGTACAAGTGTGTTGTATCATCGGCATAAGTCTTATCGTATTTCTTGTGTTTAAGAACCTGTTCGACTCAAGAAAATAAGAGTGCCTGCGTAAGATAGATGCTCAAATCAACGCCCAGAAGCGAATGTATATCAGGAGGATAAAATGAGTCATCCATTTGTTTATGTGGGGTGTTTTGTCAAGTTTGATGCATTCCAATCTGTAATCAAAGCGATTCGGAAGAATCCACTGAAAAATGATATTAAAGCACCACATGTCACATTCAAGTACCGGCCCTCAGACGTCGATGATATTTTATTTGGAGAAAGTGTGCGGATCACAATAATAGGGTATGGTAACGACGGGCTGAATGAAGGATTAAAGGTTGCGCTCAAAGCTGATAATCTAGTTATTCAGCACATGATAGACAAAATTGAGGTTCCGCATATTACTGTGGCAGTAAGCAATGAAGGAAAACCTGTGAATACTAAATATTTAAGATTTGAAAAAATCAAGCCGATAGAAATAGACGGTAAATACGGTGGATATACAAAATGGGGTGAAGTTATTGTTAGAAGCAGACAAAATAGAGGCAATTAACTTTCCAACGGAAACACACAGAGAATTTATAGTCTTTATTTCACAGCAGTGCAAAAAGAGCGCAATCACGGCGCTCCTTAAAGGTTCAATGGCTAAAGGAAATGCACAGGAGTACTCAGACATAGATATCATTCTCACTGGTGAAAATATATCCAACTGTCTTGATTTAATTATCGGTTCGTTTGATAAAATTCTCCTATCGGAACACTTTGCGGCAACATCACCTTATATGGTTGTTTACGCAAATGGGCTAGCAGTCGAATATGATGTTCGAAAAACGGTCACCGAGGAAGATATAAAAAAATCGCTCGCGCTCAATATTTCTGACTATCAAATTTCAGGCATCCCAAGAGATCGACTGTTTGTGAATTCGTGCTTTTGCCCAAAGCGAAGTAGGGAGTATTCTTTGTTAATGATAGCTCAAATGTGCTGTGCCAAGTTACTTTGTCAAAAGGCTGCGCTGGCACGGGATATTTATTACGATCGGGTAAAGCTTCTGGGGAATGATATGACTTTGCTAGGAAATTTGGATAAGGCTACAATCCATGAAGAGCCGAAGAGACAATTCCTGAATAGAATACGTCAATTGATTTTTGCATATGATGCGGGCTCTCCAGAAATAAGCGAGTATCTACATGACCTCTTCTTTAAAGCTGCAGAAATCGAAAATTCAATGATTTGATGATAGGCAGATTGGCAGCTGCCACTGAGGCAAACATAAGCGATGTCGTTTTGCATGTGCTGAAAAATTGTATTTGTGTCAACTTGCACTGAACATGCATAACTTAAAATTTGGGCTAACAGGGATACTTGTGAAGAAAATAAGCAAAGTAAACAAATGCATTTTATGCTGATGATATGCTGATGATATACAGAATAAATGTGTGTAGAGCTTTGTTTTGATTATTTTAATCACGCCGCGAGCATAAAAGGCAGGTGTATATTGTGACCGATATTTATTCAGGAACGGGCTGGTTTAGTAAGACTCAAGTCGGCGAATGTGGAAACGGAGACATTTACAAAGGCTACGGCTGGGGTAAAACGCAAATCGGTTCATACAAAGACGGCGACATTTACAGCGGTTATGGCTGGGGACGTACACAAATTGGAATGTACCGCAATGGTGAAATCTACTCTGGTTACGGCTGGGGAAAGACGCAGATTGGATGTTATGCGGATGGCTATATCTATGCAGGCTATGGCTGGGGGAGAACTATAGTAGGATCTTATGACGGCCCTGATGATGGAGCTGCTGCGGCAGCTCTGCTTCTCTTGTTAAAGTGATAAAAACCGAAGCGTAAGTTGGGCTTGATATAGTCATAGTACGGATGGACAAATATAAGAACATTTACGATAGATATATGTGTGGAGGAGCAAATATGGCGAAAGTATTTATCAGCTATTCTTCAAAGCAATTTCGAGAGGCATCTCAAGTCTGTGAATACTTGGAGAGGCATGGAGTTTTATGTTGGATGGCACCTCGCAATATTGATCCAGGCAGCAATTAGGGGGATAAAAGATATCAAGCGGCAGCAATGGGTTTGCCATGACATATTTGACCCAGAGAGTGTGTCTGAACATCTCTATAGTGCATGGCTAATGGCAATGCTGTTTCTTCCGGAAGAAACCAAAGAAGCAGGATATAACAAGAGAGAAATCCTTGATATGTTGCTGATTCATGACCTTGCAGAGGCTGAAATTGGTGATCAGGTTCTTTCTTTAGATGAGCCAAGCAAAGAACTTAAAACTCAAAATGCTGTGCTGCGAAAGCTATTTGTGAAAGGGACATATCCACAAATAGCAAATTTAACATATTACTATAATATTTGGACCGGATACTATAACGGAACGAATATCAATGCCCGGGTTGCAAGGGATATCAACACTATTCAGACATCTTACACATTCTTCGAGTACTATTTGCGGTATCCTGATCATTTTTCTCCAACTGAAATACTTGCTTGGACCAAGAATCAAGACAAACTCAATACCGAAATAGGGTTTAAACTCTGGGAGCAGCTGATACTGAACAATGTGTCGTACCGTCCTTTTTGGAATCGGTAAAAAAACTTGCGGTTCCCTTATATATTCCTATGTCCTCATATGGACTTGGAATGTAGAACTTTTAAGCCTCTTGCAACACAAAGATGGACTGGAACAGGCAAAAAAGGAGATCATTCGCATATGACAGTAGTACTATTTTGGATAGCGCTGTTTCTTATAGCTATTGTTGCTTTTCTAATTACTGCAAGAGTACAAGCGGTTAAATGGCTAAATGGAGTGTCGCTGCTAATACCCTCATTTATCATTTTCTTTTCTTCTGGTGTTTTGCTGCATTATCCCCTATATGTTGAGGCAGTTTTCGCGAAGGGGAATTTTAATGTTGAGGCGTTGCTTTCTTCAATTCATCATACACTTAGAATGCTTGTTTTGGATGGAGAACTCGACCGAATCCGAGAATACTCGTATACCCTTAATGAACCCTTAGCAACTTCCTACTTTCTGCTTTCGGCGCTTGTATATATCATAAGTCCACTTTTAACATTCGGTGCAGTGTTGTCTATTTTTAAAAATGTTTCTGCATTGGTAAGGTATTATACTCACTTCTTTTCGGAAACATGCATTTTCTCTGAATTGAACGAACGAGCGCTAATATTGGCAGAAAGTATAAAAGAGAATCATCCCAAAACGCTAATCGTGTTTACTGATGTTTATGAGGAAACTGGGGAAGTGAGTGGTGAACTACAATGTGCAGCAAGAAAGCTGGGTGCAGTATGCCTAAAGAATGATATTGCTGTGTTGCCAATATCGTTTCACAAAAAGACAAATCGGATTCGGTTGTTCATTATTGGAGGAGATGAAGACGAAAACATACGACAGGCGTCACAGCTCATTCAATGTCATGGTGAGAATGCAAATATGCACTTATACCTGTTTTCAAATAGTGCAGAAAGCTCGCTACTGGTTCAATCAAAACCGGCATCAGGCATGAAAATCAGGAGAATTGATGAGGTTAAATCGCTTATCTCGGAAACGCTTTACGAAGCGGGAGCGGACATATTCCGCACCGCCACGCCGCTTGAGAATGATGAAAAACTGATTTCCATCGTAATCTTAGGGCTTGGAGTCTATGGGACGGAGTTACTCAAATCCCTTTCTTGGTTCGGCCAAATGGAAAATTACCGATTGATGCTAACGGCGATTGATTCTAGGGAGAATGCGGAATCAGTATTCTCCTTTCAGTGTCCAGAACTTATGGACGAGAAGCATAACGGCACATATGAAACTGGTGAAGCACAATATACAATCAGTATCCATTCGGGTATCAATGCGATGTCAGAAAGATGTATCCAGATCATAAAGGAGCTTCCTTCTGTTTCATATGTATTTGTTGCTCTCGGGAATGACCAGAAGAATGTTGAATGTGCAGTAAGTATTCGTGAGAGATGTGAAAGGATGAACCGGCATCCGAAAATAAAAGCAATTGTATTCAATGATAATGCTGCCAATGTGCTTAGCAACGCTGTGAATTTTCGAGGAGTTCCCTACGATATCCAATACATTGGAAATTTAAAGAGGCGGTATAGCGAAACGGCTTTACTTAATTCACAGCTCGAAAGCGAAGCATTGAAGCGCCATTTGCAGTGGGGAACAGAGGATGCATTTTGGAACTGCGAGTTTAATTATCGCTCATCAGTGGCTTCAGTAATACACCAGAGGGTGAAATTACAGTGCAATATCCCTGGGGTTAATCAGAATCCTAATGAGAGAAACCCGGCAGATCGCGACAGGCTTCGCTTAATTGAACATCGGCGGTGGAATGCGTATATGAGAGCAGAAGGGTATTGTTATAGTGGATCGAGGAGTAAAGAGAGCAGGAATGACCTTGCAAAGATTCACCCCGATCTCGTTCCATTTGATATGCTAACTGAGAAAGAAAAAGAAAAAGACGATGTTTAAAGAGACGAAGCATCTATCATTATTTGCGAGATGAATGATTGGCGATATGTGCAACGAAATTAACTTTGATATTCATTTTTGTAGGGATGAAGAAACGCATTTCGCATGTGAGCTTGCTACCATGCAAGACTTTGAAAGTGTTCATCCTGATAGCAGTGTTACCTGCCATCAAGACTTGAAAAGCTGGGACACTTTTTACCATGTCGCTTCTCGGTTGATTGGTGAATGCACTACAATTGTGGCTGTAGAGGATGGAAAGGTCATAGGTGTTGCTAATTATATATGTTCATCGGCATATGGGACAATAAACTACTTGTATGTACTCCCAAAATGTCGGCATCAAGGAATAGGTAACGCTCTATTAAAAAGGGCAGAAGAGCATATGGCAACTACTTCGATTTGTTTTGCTCGAGCACCTGTAAATCTATTTGAGGATTCGGCAATTGCGTTTTGCAAAAAGATGGGTTACAGCGAACGGCAGGTAATTATGAAAAAACGCATTAAACCGTTGAAAGAAGCAACTGCTGAAGCCTCTAATAGTTCTCCGAATGGATGTGATGAATGTGGTTTATAAAACATGGTGTACAATAAGGCAGAAGCTTGCTTCATTTTTGTGGGATGCTTCTTCTAAGGAATTGGTGAAGATTGGCGAGGATGAATATTACGAAGAGCGTATCATTGAACGAGATGACAAAAGATATGTGCTCCTACGGAGTGTTGCTGACCCAACCGCAGCTCTGGTTCGCCGCATATGTGAATACTATGAAACGATAGAAGACGAGACAGAATTGCAGGGTACATTAAAGGAGTTTAAGATACAATGTGATCTTACAAAGAGAAAATCAAAGAACAGATGCCTTGCATTCATTATTGCTGTAGTTATCCTAACTGTTGCGGCTATTGTTGGCAATTCGTGGCTTATAAGGAATTGGGAATCCTCGGTGTTTGAGCATGAACTAATTTGCTATTGCTTAATTGCTGTTTGCGTATGCATGGTAAACAACCGTGTTTGCAAAAGAAAATCTATCACTGCATCAGTGCTCTTTACATCTGGTTTTGCAATAGTATTTTCAATCTTAGTGTTTCTTCTTAACAACTGGTGGAGATATCTTTATGAAAACACTCGATTCTATTGGAATTTCCAAAACGGCTGGTATTGGCCATTCATTGCGGTTTTAAAAAGTGACATTAAGTATAGCATAGGAATCGGCAAGTATCGATACTGGATTGCTTTTTTTGCTGCCGAAATTGGCTTGCTTATAGAGTTGGCTTTTATAAGAAGATTAAAGAAAAGCAATCCCTGAGCTAATCAATCTGACTTAATCTCTGATAGAGGATACTATTTTGCTGAACGCATGCGATAAGAAACTGTTGGCTTCTCCTCAGTAAGACAATAGTCATTTATTCCACAAATGCAATGTTGCGTAGTGTATAGAGAATAAGTGTTCCAGCAAATCAAGCCGCGTAGGAGGGTGTTAGTGTGAAAAAGTATAGTATTCTTTCAGGTGATAAAATACAATACAGGATGATTTCTGAGGCGATACAATTGGACCGAGTATCTTATGATGATGTGTATCAACTTCAAGTGGATACCTGCCTTGACTATTTTGAGAAAAACAAAGATATTTACATTATGGCAGTAAACCCCGAATCCGGCACCGTTGTCGGATATGTCAATTTCAGTCCAATAAGGGGGCCGGTCTATGCAGACATCGTATCAGGGAGCGTGGTCGACACGGTGATAACTGGTGACGATGTGCTGCCATATGAAGATGGTAGCTGTTACTGGGGGTATTTTTCTTCGATTGTAGTCCATCCGAAATACAGGCACCATGGAATCGCCACGCAAATGCTTCTGTATTGGTCCGAATTTGTTCTTCGACTGGCAAATAGTCGTTCCATTTATTTCAAGGGAATTGTCGCAGACGCTGTGAGTGACATTGGAGCATATCTATTGTCTAAAATAGGTTTTTCTTTTGTTAGGCAGTCAACGCACAAAACGAGGATTATGACTTTGAACTTATTCTCAGAAGATGTCCAGCGATCGATGTTCAATGAAAAGATTTTGACGGTCTACAGAGAATACGGGGAAAGGAATGGTAAGTGCCATGCTATTTAAATATAATCTTTTCCTCTCTTATGCGAGCGAAAACAAAGACATTGCAGATTACATTGTAGATCGGATAGAAAAACGTGGATACAAGTGTTTTATCGCTCCTCGAGACATCCGAACCGGGGCAGAGTACGCAGCTGAAATAATCAGAGGTATCAGCAATTCTACAGCAGTTTTGCTTGTATTTTCAAGCAAATCGGATAAGTCACACTATGTATTACGCGAAATAAACTCTGCTGTTTCCAGAAACCGTCCAATCATTCCTCTGCGAATTGAGGACTTTTTACCTTCGGAAGCAATGGAATTTTATTTGGGACCAACTCATTGGCTTGACGCTTTCCCAGAAATACTCGATGTCCATTTAGACAAAATCGTAAACATTTTCACCGGAATGGGTAATGTGGCAACTGATACGAAGCGCGAAGGCTATAGTATTGTCGGGCCGGAATTAATTAGAATTGCCGATATAGGGAAAATCGGGATGGACTACACTGCCCTGACTATGAAAGAGATGGAGATTGATTATCTATGTATTCCTTCTGACAGATACGAAATGAATGATGAAACAGAAGGAACTTTTGATGACTGGAAACAATCTGCTAAAGAGTATGAAAATGATACTTCAATTCTTCTTGTGAAAAACGATGAAGTCATTGGCTATTGTGATATGTATCCTGTAATGGAAGAAGCATATAACGATTTGATTACAGGAAAAGTAATCATCAGAGATTCCATGATAGATTTGTTTTGCATGGGTGGGGTCTTTGATGTTTACATAGCAATGGTTGGTATCGTACCCGAAGAAGCGACCCAGGCTAATTATCTCATAATATTTGATTGGATATTTGAACATCTCGATGAGTGGAGCGAAAATGACATCAATGTGGATCATGTAGGCATTTCGGTATACTCAGACATGCTGGAGAAATTCATAAAGAGATTTGGGTTTGAGTATAAAGGATTGAATCCAGCTAAGGGTAAAGTATATGAAGCAACAATAAAAGCACTGAAACACAATTCGCTTGTAAAGAAACGCTATCCGCATTTTTGCCAAAAGGATAGTCTAGATCCTGACGAATAAATGGCGTGGCGTGAGACAAAGTATCCTGTTGGATTTCATCATACACAATACACACTGCCTCAAGCGCAGAGGTAAATTGAAACAGATTACAGTCGGTGTCCCAAGAAATATGTTGTTCTTTCTCTGCCTTAATCTCCGATAGAGTGGGCTGTTCTGGTGGGCTCACTATGAACCCATCCTGGGTTCAGCAAATAGGCGCAGTTCCCCCCTTGGAGGGCAATAATATTCAAACTTTATTTAGATGAAGTGGTTGGTATCATATTTTGATACCAACCACTTTTGCTTATAAAAGTGTGTATAGATTGGAGGTGTTGCTTCCATTGGGACGATACCGGGGCAGCTTGGCAAGGTAGCCATGCTGCTCCAAATCGGTTAGTGCCCGCTTGACCGTGCTGCGGGAGAGATTGAGGTCTTTGGCTATGGTCTTGATGCCGGGCCAGCAACTTCCAGTGCTGCCTGAACGGTCTTTGAGGTACATATATACAGGAATTGCGCGGTGCGGCAAAAAAGTATCCGCATAGATGGTATCGAAGTAACTCACGGTGTATCCTCCTGATGGGGCAGGTTATAGGCGTGGCGTTTTGGCTGGTGCGCATAATCGATGTCCTCGGCAATGATCATGTCCTGCATGGGTGAATCGTGCATTTGTCCAGCACTCTTGGAGGAGCGCTTGCTCTGCTGCTCTGGCAGCCTGGGCGGGTATTTCTTCAGAATGGCACGAGTCAGCGCTTCTCGGTCAGCGTAGTAGACCTTACGGGCAGACTGCTCTGCCACACGGTATTCCTCGTCGAAGGTGATGCCCCATTCGAGGAATAACCGCAAGCGGGTGCGCATGGGGTGGCATCCGGTCTTCTGCACAATGAAGCTGCCTTTGGGAATTGACTTGAGTTCGTCCGCTGTCAGTAGAGGGCGCTCCATCATCTGCAGACTTTGGCTGGGGTCGTTCTTACCCCGGCTGACTGTGCCAGACAAAACCGTGCGGCTGCCAAGGGCTTTGGAAAAAGTCTCTGCCGCCTCGCTGTTGGGCGCAAAGCCACCGCTGATCACATCCTGGCAGTTGTCCATCAAGATAGACGCGCCCTCTCTACCATAGTTTTTCTCCAACTGTGCCATGGACTGGATAATGGGTACCAGTGTCAGGCGGCGAGAGCGTCCCGCACTGAACAGGGGCAGTATATCAAAGGGCGGCATGGTGCCAAGCTCATCACAGAAGAG
>ULVE01085164.1_pt1 | contig 12289 bp, 7 predicted proteins | sample 1959161 | NCBI WGS metagenome assembly ULVE01 (sample SAMEA4835778, study PRJEB28245) | human gut metagenome | biome: gut microbiome; material: fecal sample | place: Denmark | collected 2008
CTTGTGCAGGCATTCCGAACAGACATATTAATAGGTAGGGTTTTGCCGCCGACATACGTTTTGCATACGTATTTGGCGGTGGAACGTCAGTTTCTGTGCCCCAATGACACAACCGCATCGGCAGTCTCAGCGGCGATCAAAGGAAGCTATAGCCGGAAAGAGACCGGGCAAATAACCTTAAAAGATGAGAGCAACAACTGTTATTGAATATCTTCTGTCTGGAGTTCTGCTGCTGGCGGCACAAACGCGGCCGGTTGGAATCAATCCCACCGCGACAGCGCAAGGTCAAAGTGTGGTGGTGGCAAAAACGCTGACGTTCGAGAACAAGGTGCACGACTTCGGCATGATTTCCGAAAGCGACGGACCACAAACCTGCATATTCAAGTATAGGAACAACTCCAATGCGGCTATTGTCATACAAAAAGTGATCGTATCTTGCGCCTGCACGCAGGTGGAGTGGTCGGAAAAGCCAATAAAACCGGGAGAGAGCGGCGAGATCAAGGTGTTATTTTCCAATCGTATAGGGACAGGGAACTTTGACAAATCCATCTCTGTGTCCGTTTCCTCTAGTTCCTACCAAACAATCCTTAGGGTAAGAGGCGTGGTCACAGAAGGAGGGATAACGGATAAAGCCACTTCATCCGACCGTTAAACGGATCAAGATGAAATGGCTTGACTTGCAAGAGATTCCGGCTTTTACTTTTTGCCGATCCTCACTCTCTCCTTGACAATCTCACCAGAGCTCGCCACCACCGTTTTCTTAGCGGCATCGAAAACCACCCCTTCTGGAGACGTGATGGCACAGCCATCTGGCAGAGATATTCCTGCGATGTCCACTATTGAACCTTCGGAGCCTTCCGCCGACAGGACTCCATCGACATCGGATAGCTCCAGATAAGCATTGTAGGCCTTTCCGCCGACAATACCCCACTTACCTTTGGCATTGACTGTAGCCTTGGCGACATTAAACCTTGAGTTCTTGGCGGTCAAGGACAAACCGCATCCCTCACTTTCCAGATTCAGCACACCGCCACCGATTATCGTGACAGACCCGGACACGGAGATCGCCGGAGCCTTTGAGACCACTGAGCACGTGCCGCTGACGTAAATCTTCAGTCCATCAATACGAGAATCCAACCCGATTGTGGACTCGTCGGTCAGCCTGATTGTCGCATTGTTCAAAGTCAGCAGGTTGCTGGCCGCGCTGTAGGAAACCGAACCACCTCCGTGCCAGGCTCCGGTTATGTTGGCGGAATTCTCTGCGGTTACCCTTACACCGCCTATCCAAAGATCGTATGTGGACTCTTTTCCTATCACGACCTTCGATGTGACAATGCCGCCGTTCTGGACTACTCCACGGTTGGCGGCATCGAACTTCGCACCCTCCGGAACGGAGATGACGCAGCCGTCAAGAGTCAATGCGTCAAAATTCACCACCGAGCCCAGCGCTCCAGTGGCCGTGACTTCCGTGTCCGCACCGGTCACCGAGAGATAAGACAGGCCGTCGGCGAGGCCGGACAGACCTCTAAGGCCGACCGCGTTCACCTTGCAGCCGCTGATTGTTAGTCTGGCTCCATTCTCGGCGAGAGCCACTCCACTGCCGGAATCACTGTTCAGGTTCAGGGTTCCCGCTCCAAAGATATTCAAAGAACCGGCTGACTCTATCGCGGAGCCGGTCGAGCTGATGTCACATTTCCCGCTCACGCGGATTTTGAGATTCTCAATGGAAGACACGATTCCCGTCGAGGAGGAGACAATCTCGGCATTGGTCAGAGTAAGGATGTTGGAAGCCACATCGTAGGAGACACTGCCACCTTTAAGCCACGATCCTGTGACACTGGCGGCATTGTCAGCGGAAACCTTCTCGCCACCAATGGAAAGATCATACACACTCTTGATCTCCACAAGCGACTTCACGACCTCTCCATCCACAACGACAGAACCATAATAAGCGTCAAAGACAGCATTCCCGGGCACCGTGATCTTACATCCGTCCAGCCCCAGACCTTCAATCTCGGCAATAGAGCCGGAAGTGCCTTCCACTGCAAGATATGTCTTCGTTCCTTCGACCTTCAGGTAGCCATCACCTCCCTGAGGACTGGTGATTCCCCATTTGCCTTTCACTCTGACATCAGCATCCGAGATTGTGACCGATGATGACGGCTGCAACATTATCCCGATCGTCCCCACCAGATTAAGAGTCCCACTGCCGGTTATCCTTATGTCAGCAAGAGCGTTGATGGCAGACGATGAGGATTTGATCGAGCAGGTTCCGATGACATTGACTGTCAAGCCGCTCACCTCTGATTTGATGCCGACGTTGTCAAGCGAGGTCTCGATCTCCGCCCCTTGAAGCGTAAGGACTTTCGACTCAAAGTCATACGAGACCTTTCCCTTCTTCAGCCAAGCGCCTCCGACACTGGACGCATTGTTGGAGTCAACCAAGTTACCTCCCACCCAGACGTATTTCTCTTCCGGTTTCGGTTCATTCACGGCAATAGGAACATTATAGACCGTGCCATCTGACATCGTGAGTATCAAGGTCTTTCCGTCCTCAGAGAGTTTAACGCCGGAGAACAAGCCGGAGCCACCAGAACTACCGGCATCGCCCTTGTCCCCCTTATCTCCTTTATCACCCTTGTCGCCTTTATCACCTTTGTCTCCCACATCGCCTTTCTCGCCCTTCTCTCCTTGCGGCCCTGTCGCTTTGGTTCCCGTGGTAGTCCAAGTCTTGCCGCCGTCCGCGGAGACCTCCCATTCATTCGTGGAGGAATTGATGCGAAGCATCGGAGCCCCGCTCGCACTGCCGGAATCACCTTTGTCTCCTTTATCACCTTTGTCGCCTTTCTCACCGTCTTCGCCTTTTGCTCCATCCTTCCCGTTGGCACGGACTTTCTGTCCTCCGGACAAAAGCCACTCGCCATTCAGCGTCCAATAGTAGCATCCGTCAGAATCCAACCTGATCGAGATGTCCGGAGTCATTCCGTCAAGTCCATTCCGGCCATCTTTGCCATTGGTGATTGTTATCGGTTCCTGTTTGTTGAAATAAATTGTGTAACCATTCTCAATCGGCACGACAGACTTGATATTGTCTCCTCCTTCCAGAGCATTGACCAAAGAGGCCAGACTCTGGAGCTGTTTACCGAAATTTTCGGTCAGATCCTCCAGTTTCTTGAGGCGTTGCTCGTGTTCCTCGTATAGTTTTCCGAGATTGTTGATCTCATCCTGATAGTCCGAGCACGACATCAGCGATGACAGTGCGAGAAGCGCCGCGGCGGCAAGCATAGCGCACACCTTGAAATATTTCTTCATCGTATTCATTGTAGATTAATTGACATAGTATCCATATAATATTTAACATTTCTTATGAGACGAGCCTGAAAAATCAGCATATTCTCCATCAGTTGGACTTGAACAAAGGCCCAGAATTTCCGCCTTTCATCTTCCAAGGGCGAATTTCAATCCGACAAGACAATTAAACTGCCAGTCGAAGCCGTCATCCTTACCAACCTTTGAATTGAAGTCATCCGGGAATATTCCAGCGTCCGCCTCCAGGCAAATGGACAGACTGCGGGCAAGACGCAGGTCAAGCTCAAGGCCTCCCCTCCCCGCCCAGAAAAACTTAGTCCCTGTCCATAATTTTTCCAAACCTTGGAAATCCGGATTGTTCCTGCGGGCACGGTTGGCATCCAAGTTCCTGAAGCCGACTGCTGCCCCACCTCCGGCAAAGAGATTCAGGCTGACAAGGCGACCCTCACGCCAGCCGGCGAGCACAGACGTGACATCCAAGACAATCTCCGCACTGGACCGCGCATAGTTCCAGGAGTAGTCGAAACGAGGATAGTTGTACCGGTTCCTGGCCTGCCAACCACTGAAAGCGACCCTTGCGCCAAACAAGCGGCTGAAGCGGCATCCGGCCGAGGCTTGAGCCGCGGGTGAAAGAAGGCGTACAAAGTCAGCCTCTCCCAACGAATATGCCGCTCCACCAAGAACCTGGACAAACCACTCCGGGCGGAAATCTCTTGAATGAATATCCTGCCGGTCTTCAGGATGCGCGGCAGCTGTCGAGGTGGATATTCCGGACACACCGAGGATCACAAACAAACAAATCAAAACTATCTTTCTCATCATCAGCACTTCAGTGTATTATTAATATGATGGTCAAGTTCATTGAAGAAAAAATCCCCGGCTCGTTTTCGCAAACCGGGGAAATCGATAGATTAATCAATTATGAACTAATTGCCTTCAGTCCTGTTAACAGTACCTTCAACCCAAACAACAAGGTCTTTCTGGCTCCACTTGTGGTGGATTCTGACAGGGATCTGAACCTTGAAGCTGACAACGGTGGCGGTATTGTTCTTATACCTCAGGAAATCGTAGCTATAAGCATCATTCTTAGGCTTGGATGTATGGCCGGCAGGGACAACGTGACCATTGTCAATACGGGTCATTGTTCCGTCAAGAACCTGGAACTCAACGCCATTGCTGTACTCCTTCAGAGACTTGAACTCACCGGAAAGGTCAGTCTTGATTTCTTCTGGATTAACAGTGATGAGATCCACATTGTAGTACTTGTAGAGGTCAGTCGTCCTATGAGTTCTGAAGACATAGTCACTTGCGGTACCAATAGATCTCCAATCATAGAACTCGACAAGGTCGAAGAGGGAAATCGTTGTTCCGTTATCAACAGCGTCAGTGAATACAGCAGGACCCTTAGGCTCAACATAAACCGGCTTCAGGAGCTCAACATTGAAGGTGTTGTCCTTCAGCGGCATATAAGCACCGCACTCCTTGTTGAAGACAGCCACGCCGAGGTTGACATCAAATGTCGCCTTGAAGAACTTGGCAACTGATTCAGCATCATTGATAGACAAAGACTTCTTGCCCTCAGGGAGGTTGATCAGATCCTTCGCGGCCTCAGAGTTGCTTGGGATCACGAGCCTTGCTTCGTAATTACGTGAGGCTTCCTCGCCGAACTCAGTACCCTTAGCCAAGTACTCAATCTTCGCGATCACCTCGTTGCCAGCCTTCAGGACAGTGTTCTTGTACTCATACTTGACATTGTCAGTGTAGAGAGAAACGGCTGCCGCAGGCTTGGTGATGTCAACAGTGTTGGCGACAGAAAGCATATATGTCTTACCGCTCGCGCCCTTGACGCTCTTACCATTGTTGGCAAGGGTGAAGTAATAGACATAGCGAAGCTCACTCTGTTTGAATGTAGGGAAGTTAGCCGGAACATTCCAAGCCATTGATGGAGTGAATGCATCAGGCTGTATTGAGATAGTAGGAGCGTTGTCATTTACACCGAATACGAAATCAGATGACCAGTCATTGCCAAATGAATGTCCGATGGTGGTCTTTGCGAAGCGCTCGTCAAGGTAAACATTGAAGTCGCAGTTCGCCTCCTTGATGTCAACCTCGTTGCCTGGAGCCTCGACATTACCGTGGATGTTTCTAAGCTGATCCTTCGCAAGAACATCGTTGGCAGGGTTGAAGCTGTTGTCAGCGTACCAGTACTTAGGAATCTTGTTGGCCATCACACCCTTAGGATAAGCGAAGGTAACCTTTACAGGGAGATATACAGGCTCACGGTTGAAGTTGGTGTTGCCCAGACCCTTTCTCGGGATGAACTTGATGTATCTGAGTTCCTCAACGACAGGGTAAGTCTTATCGGTAACACAGTTCACGAAGTCAGCGCGGGTCAGGTCAATTCTGATTACGTTTGTAGTCTCGTGATCAGGATCCTTGAGCTCATAGATCTTACCTACAGGCTTGTTGGTGAGCTTGAAGGTCGGCTGGCCATAGATGTCCGTCTTTCCGGTCGGCTCCCACTGAGCGAACACATTCTCTGGATCGTTAGGGTCGTCAGAATCTCCAGGAAGTTTCACAGCCTCATAGAGCAGGTTGAATGTCTCCTTGCCCATATCAACACCCTCGTCAAGAACCTTCTGCTCGATGGCGTGCCAGGTAGCGGTCTGGAACTGATCGGTGCACTTGTAGTAGAAGTAACCAAGATCGAATGTCTTTGTGATGATAGGTCTCTCAGGCTCAACGATGATGAACTTGATGTAACCTTCCTCGACGATCTTGTTGTTGACAGTGTCCTTAAGTTCAACTCGGATGAGCGGAGTCCTGCCGACGATAGACTTCGGAGCGTTCTTACCCACCTTGCTTGGATCCGGCTCGCAAGCCACAGGATTGGTGTCACTGTTGGACTTGACGCCACAGGCAACGATGTAAGTACCATCAGCCCTCTTGTCGAGAATGCTATGGTTCTGGGTCTGCTCGGTGCCATTCTCACCTACAGCGAACGGAACCTGAACAAAATTGAACTTCATTCCAAGCTCCTTAAGCTGAGCCTCGGTGCGGGTCTTGATGTTGTTATCGTTCCAAGAGCGGCAAGAGTTGTAGATAACGTCAGCGTCAACAAGCTTGTTAAGGTTGAGACCGGTCTCGCTGTCGTACGCAAGCTCAAGAGTCGCTACCATCTGCGCGGCGCCGTGTACACTATGATAAAGATGCATACCACCCTCTACAGGAGTCTTGTGAGCATCGGTGCCTTCACCAAGAAGCCTACCCTTTTCGTTGATCTTCTGAACGAACTTGCCGTTCTCGTAAGACCAAGAGGTGTAGTTGTGCTCTGGGTCAACATAAGTGTACTGCTTTGCGAAGTCTGTGTATGAAAGGCTCTCGAACACCATCTGAGAAGCATAGACAGAAGCCCAGGTAGAGGTGATTGTCTCCTTGCCCTCTCCCAAAGGAGCTGTGACGGCGAGATCAGTGATCTTGCTCTTGTCAGCTTTGTGATTGTAGAAGGAGAACGCCTGATAAGGGTTGGCCTCTTCCTGAGTCTTTACCAACTGACCTTTCATTGTGATGCCGACGTGCATAATACCATCCTTCACGTCAAGGAATGTAGCCTTAGGGGCAGCCGCGGCAGGATTTGAAGCGTAGTTAGGAACGCTTGCGGCTCTTGTCTTCACGAAATCAGGATCCTGAGACACTGTCCCAAGGTTTTTCTGTGTGTATTCAGACACAATCGCATTTGAAGGGTCAAGGCTGTAAAGCTTGTCATAGGTAGGGTTAAGGTAGGCGACCCCACTATGGCTTGTCGTAGCACCTACAGTGTAGGTGTTCTCGACATCCTTCCAACCGTCAGCGGTGTGACGCATATGAGCGTGCTTTACATTTTCCGCCTTGCCGCCCACAGTCACAGGCTGGTAAGGAATATAGATGTACTCCATCGCGTTCTGACCGTCAAGCACCATCTCCGGCTTAAAGACAAGAGCCTTAAGATAGGTATTAAGGTCAATCGTAAGAGTACCATCATAACCCTTGACGTTAGTCAGCTTAAGCTGGCCGTCAGTCCAAACAACTCCAATGCGGTCTTCCTCCTTTGGAGCCCACCTCAAGGTGGTCACTTCCTTTGTCTCATTGTCTCCGACAACGGTAACCTTTACCCAGAAACCCTTCTCAGCGCCTTCTGTGCCAGGATAGTAGTAGATGCCAGTGGCATCCTTGCCATCCTCGCCTTTCGGGCCTTGAGGTCCCTGGGGGCCGGTCTCACCTTGGTCACCTTTGTCGCCCTTCTCACCCTGGGCCTTGTACTCGGTCTTGACACCATCAATGTACCAGTAACCATCCGAACCGATTGTCACCACGCTTCCCGGCTTGCCATCCTTACCGGCGGCGCCGTCTTTACCATCCTTACCATCGGCGCCATTGGTACCGTTGGTAATCTCGAATGTCTCGCCACTGCTCAATGTCACTTTGACACCTTTCGCGCTAGACTCCACATTAGTGATCACAGACCCCTTCTGAATGAGGGCCTGCAATTCCTTAGACACCTTCTCGACTGCACTCACGCGATCGGTAAGGTCGTTGATGTCGCTTTCATAGTCCTGACAGGACACGAAAGCACCCGCTGAGAGAACCAATGTGGCTCCAAGCAGGAAAGAATTGATCAACTTTTTGTTCATAACAAAAAAAATAAAAATGTATAGATTGAACTTAAATGTTTATAGCTATCATCAATTAAAATACAAGAGCACCCATCGCTCTTCCTTAGTCTCATTGGACATCTAATCCATCGTCATTATCACTCCCAGTGACAAATGCTTTTTTCCCAGTTTTTCGGCAATTTCTTTATGAAAAATCTTGTTTATGAAAAATTAAACCCATATATTTGTCGTTGTGTTATGGAGTACCCCTCGTTGGGGGCTTGTAAACATATTTATTACTGGGAGTAACACCTCATTTCGGAGGTTGAACCACTTTCCAAACACTTACAGAGGGATATTCAATGACAGCCGGAAAGGCACCGACATACGTTTTACATGCTGATTCACGGGAAGTTTTTATATTCTAATAATAATCACTATTTTTGCGAAAACCGCGATAAGCGACATCAAACAGTGCGGACAAAAGTAAAAAGACATGAGCGAGTATCTTAGAATCCGTAATTTCGGCCCTATAGAAGAGATTGAGATCAACAATATACCCTCTCTCACAATACTGATCGGAGAATCAGGAAGCGGCAAGAGCACCATCATGAAAGTGCTATCCCTGTGCCGTTGGATATACAAGCGTGTCGTACTAAGATCGTACGTTAAACAAGCGAACATCAAAAAGACCGGTATTGGAATCCAGATGCGCACCTTATTAAAGACATCTCAGATAAACGAATATCTAACCCCCCGGACAGAAATCCTATATCGCAGGGGAGACTATGAGATAGAATATAATAATGGAAGGTTAAACGCCCAGGCTGACATTCCAGAAACGAATCTAAGTTTGGAAAAGATATGTTATATCTCCGACAAACGGTCAATCATCCCTGACTTTCTGGAGAACAAGGTCGAAAAAAAGAACGCCAACTATTACCTGCAAGACACATTGGAAAACTTTCTGCTGGCAGCTGACGAGATAAGGCAACTGCCACTTGAATATCTGAATGTCGAGTTAAAAATCGAAAAAGGCAACAAAGGCGACAAATACTTGATCAAAAACACAAACGGAGCAGCCAATCCTATTCTTCTGCGCAACGCATCCTCTGGAATGCAGACAGTTTCCCCTCTAAGCCTTATCGTTGAATATTACGCAAGGAAGTTCGATGCCCAAAAGTCAATGAACTCGTCGTTGTTCGGATACTTGCAGGATAATGACAGGCTCAAGGATTTCAGCACCGCAAAAAACATCGGTGAGATCAGCGCCAAGAACGTCCACCTGTTTATTGAAGAGCCAGAATTAAGTCTCTATCCGGAAAGTCAGTGCTCATTGATTGACTTCATTGTCAGTCGGTGCTATGCCAAAACTCATCCTTATAATATATCGCTGATGATGGCCACTCACAGCCCATACATTGTCAACTACATGAATGTTTTGATCAACCGAAAGCCAGAAAATGGTCCGTGCCTACGCCCTGAGGAGATCGATGTTTATGAGGTATATGATGGCAACATTGGCTCATTAAAAACAAAAGACAAATACGGGCGAATAATCTTCGACACACGTTCAATGTCCGATCCAATCAGAGACATGTATTCAGAAATCGGGACAGAATAGAGATGGAGCAATTATTAAGGCAAGAGATATCCGGTGTTATCAATCAGATACAGAGATACGAGGCTCCTCTATGCACAGAAGACGAGGGAACACCACAGTACAATGACACAAACGAACATCTGTTCAGTGTTGTTGATGCCAGAGATGACGACACACATTTCATCAAGACATTCAATGAAGGTGCCGTTCATTATATAAACGGGAAGGACAATACTGTCACGTATTGCCTACGTTTCATCTGCTATGATGAATATCTTCACCGATTCACATTTGATGACGGTCATGGGAACGCACATAAAAGCAGACTGAAAGATGGAGTAAAAGTAGCAGATTTTCTCGTATATGACATGTCTGACGAAAAGGTGTACTTCATAGTGCAGGAGCTATCCCGCGAAAATATCTCCAATAAAAGAAGAGCCGGGAAAAAACAGCTTTCCGACACATTGAACCAATTGTATAAATCCAACTCCATCGCCAACTTCATTGATGGTTTCCAAACAAAGGTGTGTTATCTGTCGGCAAAGGATGACAGGAGAATGGAGGAACCAGAACAAATCGAGGGCTTTACAAAAATATACAATATTCTCCCCGAACCAGTAAAATTCAATTTCGGTCAAATCGGGACGCATCATTTTGAAGCTTACGAGACAAGCATCATAATTCTTCAATGACGTTACGGCAATTATGCTTAAGGAGTCGCTTCGACAGGCTCAGCGGCCAGGACAGGGCAGGCTCAGCGGCAAGAAGGGGTGTTCCTTTAGTCAGAAAAGGTAATCTGCCTATTGACTACTCTTCGTACAAGAGGTATGGAGTGCGGAGGGTTTTTGTTTTTAACTTGGCATCATGACGCAAAAAGGGATGCCGCTTTGCGGCATCCCAGATGAACTAGTGTTATTCTAATAATTACTCAGTGACGCCCGTTTTCTCTCGGGAAACACTGACTCAGACCACTGGAACGGACATATTCAATCAGTAGGATTATGGACTGACATACGGTTTGCATGCCGGAGGTGTCCTTGTTGTTGCCGCCCTCTGCCGGACGCTTCGACGGGGCCAGGCGCTTCGACAGGCTCGGTGGCCGGGTGGAGCATATTCATCAGAAATTGGTCAGGAGACGGGCGTTGCGCATTCTGTCCAGACGGTCTGAACCGCCAAGATAGTGCTCGGTGACCAAGAGACTGGAGTGGCCGAGAGATTCCGAGATAAATGTGAGATCCACGCCCTGACGAAGGAGAACTGTGGCGAAACTGTGTCTGGCTGAATAGGTTGTGAACGGTGGTATTCCCAACTCCTCGGCTATTTTCTTCAAGGCGTTGTTGCACATGCTGATGACTTTACGGACGGTGTTGGAGATGGAAAGCATGTCAGTGGCACCTTCGGCATAGTCAAACAGGAGGGTTTCGGGATTGCCGTCGTATGGATTGCCCCAGCGGCGGAGAATGTCCATCATCTCAGGAGTGATCACGGCACGGATAATCTTTGATCCGCCATAGGCACGAGCTGTCTTGGAGCGAAGGAAACAAATCTCACCGTCTATTATATTCTTATATTTAAGGAATAGCATGTCGCGGAAATTGATGCCGTTGCAAAGGTAGGAGAAGAGCCATAGGTCGCGGTAGCGCTCCCTGGACGCGGTGCCTTTGTAGGCGACTATTTTACGAATATGATCGTACGAGAGGGCGAGGCTTCTGGAACTGCCTTTGGGAATTATGTACTTGCCACGGCCGAACGGAAACATTGATTCCTTGACCAAGCCAGCGGCCGCGGCATCGTTCATAACACAACGGAGGGTTTTCATGTAGATGCAGATTGTGGTCATCGCCTTGTTCTCTTTCTTGAGGAAACTCTCGAAAGCGTTAAACCATGAAACAGACAACTTACTGAACAAGATTTCCTTACCGGCGAACCGTTCTACATTTTTCAGAGTCGTACGGCAGCGATAGTAGGAGTTTATCCTCTCCTCAGCTAGAAATTTGTCCATCATTGACTCGAGCGCTGCGTTTAACGTCTTGTCAACGGGTTTACCTAATCTGGCCTCCAAAGTCTCAAATGAAAACGCACCTTTCTCAAGTAAAGCTTCAACTTCGGCGCTTATCTGATTGAATTTCGTGATGATGTCAGTGTGGCAATCGGGCATGCGCTTAGAGTAGGATATCCGTTTCCACTCTGAGGCAGGGAGATCGACTCCTGTTGGGTAGTACTTTTGGATACGGTTGTAAACAACCTCAATCTTGACTGGGAACACACCTGATTTCTTTGCTCTGCGCCTGTCAAGCACAGCTATGACGGAGACTCCGTCCTTAGAGATTTTCAACATAGATACAATTATTTAAGAGTGAACAATTTGCATGCAATTTATATACATCGGCAAGCGTACATAGCCTATAGAGTTGATAGTAAGACAGAGAGGCTGCACGTAAGGAAACGTGTATGTAAACGTGGATACAAAGTTAATTCAGGCGTGATCAGTAAACGTGTGAAAGACAGGAAACAGCAAAATGCTGCCAGTCAGATTTGACTAGCAGCATTCCGTAAGCGACTGAACATCAAAGGGTGGAGCCCCAACTAATGATTATGAGACGGTTGGGGAAACGGACTGGGACAGCACAGAGACGCAACGGCGACCCCCTTAGAAAGCCGCCGCACTGGCGGAGTGGGCGTGCCGCTGGTGAGGCGGACGGCGTCCCGGCGGGCGCGGCCAAGGCGTGCCCCGTGCACACAAAGA
>ULVE01058273.1_pt1 | contig 12221 bp, 10 predicted proteins | sample 1959161 | NCBI WGS metagenome assembly ULVE01 (sample SAMEA4835778, study PRJEB28245) | human gut metagenome | biome: gut microbiome; material: fecal sample | place: Denmark | collected 2008
CCCGGCTTTGGACTTGATTCCAATATTCTTTGAAATCAATGAGTTATGAGGAAATGAGTTATGAGGAAAAGAAAAACGGACAAACCGTCATTTCTGATGATTTGTCCGCTTTGGCTCCTCAAGTAGGACTTGAACCTACGACCCCCTGATTAACAGTCAGGTGCTCTAACCAACTGAGCTATTGAGGAATTTTGTCAACCTTTTCGGTTGTTTGTTCCTTTCGGGAGTGCAAAGGTACAACAAAAATTGATTAGTGCAAATTTTTTTGTAGTTTTTTTTGTGTACCTTTGTGTGAATTTCTCGGAGGAGGAAAATGGACATAGACTTGTTTTCAGATATGGTCAAGGGGCTGATCCTTGACAATGATGAGGTTACGTTGCCTGGCTTGGGGACTTTCGTCTCCGAGGTGATGCCCTCTACTTTTTCTGACAAAGGGTACACCATCAATCCTCCTTACCGAAAACTGTCGTTCAGGCAGCGCGGATCAGGAAACGAGGAGATGATGGCGGAGTTCTATGCCAAGATCAACGGGACGGATCTTGAGACTTCAAAGAGAATCCTTGGGGAGTTTATCGCCGGGCTGAGGACAACGCTGCAGGCAAAGAAGGTCGTGATATTCCCCGGGCTCGGCCGGTTGAGGGCGACTAAGGAGAACACGTTCTTTTTTATCGCTGACGAGGATTTGGACATCTATCCTTATGGGGTAGGGCTGGAGCCGGTGTCTTTGAAGACTCACGAGGAGACTCCGGACGAGGTGGCGCAGAGTGTGGCGGCGCTTAGGGAGCTGGTGGCGGATCCGGTTCCCATCAGAGAGCCGATTGCACCGGTCGCTTTGACAGGCTCTGTGACCGAGGAAACAGACACTCCGACCGATGAATCTGACACCGGAGCCGAAAATGAGAAAGAAGATGAGAAAGAAGATGAGAAAGAAAGAGAGGAGGAGACAGGTCACAAGACGAGAAACCGTGCTTGGAAAGTGGTTCTAATCGTGGCGGCAAGCCTCATCGGTTTGGCGCTGGTGGCTCTCGGAATATTCATACTCCTCGCCCACTTCGCTCCGGATTTCATTGACTCGATCCTCTACACCCCTGAGGAACTGAGGATTATAAATCATTAGGATTATGGAAAAGATCAACGTTTCAGACAATAGGTTCAGTACTGACATAACGATCCCGTGCTACGACACGGACGCATCGTTCCGCCTGAAGCCGGCCGCGTTTATGGATCACGCCCAGGAAATGGCGTATCTGGCGGCCCAGGCGCTTCATTTCGGCTATGACGACCTTCAGAGGCATCACACGGCCTGGGTTCTGTCACGGATGCGGATGGATTTTCTGAACCCTCCGAAATGGACGGACGAGACGACCCTCTACACTTGGCACAAGGGACAGGACGGCCTGTTCTTCCTGCGTGACTTCGAGCTCCGAAGGAAGGGCGACACGGACTTCGCCGACAAATCAAAGGCGCAGGTGCTTTGCACCTCTTCGTGGATAGTGATGAATGTCGAGACCCGGCGGCTGGTGCGCAGCGATGAGGTTCTGAATATGGTCCCGGCGACCACCCAGTGCCCTGACAATGCGATCCAGATCCCTTGCGGCAAGGTCGTGATGCCTAAGAATATCCCCGCGGAGGAAGTCGGCTGCCACAAGGCGGCATATTCAGACATCGATGTGCTGGGGCACACCAACAATGCCCGCTACGTGGTCTGGGCTATGGACTGCATTGACTATGAGGAGGTCGCCGGCAACCCTGTCAGGAGCATAAGCATCAACTTCATCAAGGAGACTAAGCCTGGGGAGGTTGTCAGGATATTCAGAAGTGTTGAGGATATTGACGGACAAAAGAAATATTTCATAGAAGGTAAAATTGAAGACAAACCGTGCTTTTGCGCGCGGGTAGATTTTTAATTAGATATGCGAGATTTGTTTTTAGGGGCTGGAATAGCCCATTCGATTCTAGTTTTCGCAGTCGTGATCGCGATCGGACTGTACCTTGGCAAATTCAAGATCAAAGGCATCTCCATCGGTTCCACGTGGATTCTGTTCGTGGCTATCCTGTTGAGTCATTTCGGCCTCAGGGTGGACGCGACCGTGATGAACTTTATGAAGGACTTCGGCCTGATCCTGTTCGTGTTCTCGATAGGCCTTCAGGTCGGCCCGGGATTCTTCCACTCCTTCAAGAAAGGCGGACTTCAGATGAATATCCTTGCGGTCGCCCTTGTCCTGTTGGCTGTGGCCGTCACCGTGGCGATCCATTTCATCACCGGCGAGGATCTCAAGACTATGGTCGGCGTGATGTCCGGAGCCGTGACCAACACCCCGGGACTCGGTGCCGCCCAGCAGACGATGGCGGATTCAATGCGCGCGGAGAACTATCTGGCGTCTGACATCACATCGGCGACCTCCGGGCTGGCTTCCGCCTACGCTGTGGCCTACCCGTTGGGAGTTCTGCTTGTGATCGCTCTGATGATGTTCTTCAAGGCGATATTCAAAGTTGATCTCAATAAGGAGAAGGAAGTCCTTGACAATGAGGATAATAATGAGGATGTGGCAAGGCGTATGCACTGCGAGGTCGAGAATCCCGCGGTCTTCGGAATGACAATCAAGGACGCCACCAAGGATCTGGGCAATTCCATCGTGATCTCCAGAATACTTCGCGACGGGCTCATGTCCGTTCCCGGGCCTGATACCGTTCTCCAGAAAGGAGACAAACTTCTGATCGTCACTTCTCAGAAGAATGTGGACTCGCTTAGGATCACCTTCGGAGAAGAGGTTCCGATGCATCTTCAGGACTGGGAGCAGCTGGATGCCAGGATGGTGAACAGGAAGATCACAGTCACCAAGACGAACCTTACAGGTGTCACGCTCAGAAGCCTCAATGTCAGAGCTAATTACGGAGTGAGCGTAACCCGTGTCATCAGATCCGGTGTGGGTCTTGTCGCAAGGCCTAACCTCATCCTCCAGATGGGCGATGTGTTGAGGGTTGTCGGCCCGGAGCTCGGAATTGAGGAGGTCGCCAACCTTGTCGGCAACCAGATCTCGACGCTGAACCGTCCGAACCTTATCCCGATCTTCTTCGGAATAGCCCTTGGTGTGATATTCGGTTCCATTCCTATCGCCATCCCAGGCATTCCTCAGCCTATAAAGCTGGGACTTGCCGGAGGCCCGCTCATCATCGCGATCCTGCTTGGCTACTTCGGCCCTAAGTGGAAGATCACGACCTACACGACCCAAAGCGCCAATCTGATGGTCAGGGAGATAGGAATATCCTTCTTTATGGCGGCCGTCGGTTTGGGAGCCGGACAGAACTTCGTAAGTTCGATCCTGGACGGAGGTTATTGGTGGATCCTTTACGGAGCGCTCATCACCTTCATCCCTGTCTGCACGATCGGCCTCATCGCAAGATATGTCTGCAAGCTGAACTTCTACCAGATCTGCGGTCTGATCTCCGGTGGTACCACCGATCCCGCCGTCCTGGCGTTCACCCAGGGGGCTTACGGAACGGATTATCCTTCAGTGAACTACGCCACCGTCTATCCTCTGTCGATGTTTATGAGGGTGCTTGTGGCCCAGTTGCTGATCCTTTTGGCGATAGCTTGACGTTATGTTTGACTTGATCTACCCGGTTTCTCCGGCTCCGGTTATGCCTTTGCCATCGGCCGACAATCCCGGTGACCGTCCACGTCCTACGGGCGAGATGGTCCCGGTCGTGGAGGAGAACGGCCTTGTCATCGGACAGGCCACCAGGCAGTCCGTGCACGATGGCTCGAAGCTGATGCATCCGGTGATCCATCTTCACATCATCAACCGGGAGGGGTGTCTGTATATTCAGAAACGCTCGATGAAGAAGGATCTTCTTCCGGGGCGTTGGGACACGGCCGTCGGCGGTCACGTCGATTACGGCGAGACGCTTGAAGAGGCGCTCTACCGCGAGGCCTCTGAGGAACTGGGATTCAGGGACTTCAATCCGATATTCCTGAAATCCTACATTTGGGAGTCGGCTCGCGAGAAGGAACTGGTCAGCGTCTTCGCCACCGTCGGCAACTTCACTTTGAAGCCTGACAATGACGAGGTCGCCGAAGGACGCTACTGGAATATGTCCGAGATCGAGTCGAATCTGGCGCGGGGACTGTTCACTCCGAATTTTGAGCAGGAATTCAAATCAATCAAGGACACTTTACTGGCTTTGCTCTGATGGACAATAATATTGACAAATTCATAAAGGACCAGTTGTCGGTCTGGCCTCTTGCCGCCGAGAACTATCGTGACCTCAAGAAGGTGGAAACCAAACGGTTGGATGTCGGAGGACTGGAGGTCATCGTCCAGCATAACCCTTGCCGCAAGATTTCTTCCGAGGCGGCCCTGGACCCTAAGTCTCTCAGCGAGAGGCCTTGCTTCCTCTGCCCTGAGAACCGCCCGGCGCAGCAGACCCACATTGAGTTCGAGGGGCGCAAGGGACGGAAATACCGCGTCACGCTGAACCCGTACCCGATCTTCCCGTCGCATCTCGTGATCTCAAGTTTCGAGCACACGCGGCAATCCATCTGGCACCGTTATCAAGACCTTCTTGACTTTGTCAGCGAGCACAATGAATATCTCGGGTTCTACAACGGCCCTGTGAGTGGGGCTTCAGCGCCTGACCATCAGCATTTCCAGGCTTGTCCGCAAGGACTGATGCCTCTCCAGAACAGGGTGGACGGATTGTTGGCGGCCGGCGATGTCAATACTCTGGAATATTTCACCAACGTCAAGGAAGCCAAGCTCTTCCATCTTAATGAATATGCCAACGGAGTCTTCGTCCTTTGCGGCGGCACGGCGAAATCCGTGGCTAAGCTTTTCTACCGGCTTATGGACTGCGCTCCGGTGCCGGAGGACTCGGATGAGCCGAAAATCAACCTGTTCGCCTGGACGCATAACGGGGAATATCGCTCCATTGTGATATTCAGGGATAAGCATCGTCCGCACAACTATTATTCCACCGGTGCGGATCATCTGGCGATGAGTCCAGGGTGCGCTGATCTGGGAGGTGTGTTTGTGGCTCCTAAACGTGAGGATTACGACAAACTTGACTCAGAGCTTCTTACGGCGGTTGTCCGTGAGATAACCGTCAGCGGGGAGACAGAGAAAGGCATCATCTGGAGGCTGACCAGAACCCAGCGCAGGCTGGAGGTCGGGATAATGTCCGGCAGTGCGATCGAGTTCGAGATCATTTCCGACGGGGCGGGACGGCAGAAAGTCGAATATTCGGCGGGACGCATTTCCTACAACGGAGTTCTTTACGATGAACTGGTCTTCGAGGCTCAGACTGAGGCCACTATGTTCGCCGAGCCGTCGTTCATCCTTTACGGAGTGACTATCGGTGTGGATTTCCATTGGGAAAGGAAGGTGACCCAGAAGTTCGCGGGAACTCTCAAGTTCATCGTGGACGGGGACAAGGTCACGGCCGTGAATATTGTTGGAGTTGAGGACTATCTGCTTAGTGTCATATCGTCTGAGATGAAGGCTTCGGCCGGACTGGAGTTCCTCAAGGCGCACGCTGTCATTTCCCGTTCCTGGGTTATGGCGCAGGTGGAGCACCGTCGGAATCCGGTCACTTCGACAGGCTCAGTGACCACAGAAGTGAGTCCCGTGACCACCGAAGTGAACTCAGCGACCGGCGGCGAGGAGGAGTACATCAAATGGTTCGACCACGATGACCACACCCTCTTCGATGTCTGCGCCGATGATCACTGCCAGCGTTACCAAGGTCTCACGATGGCCGTGGGCGACACTGTCCGCAAGGCCATAGACCAGACCTGGGGTCTTGTGCTCACCTCGGAAGGCCGGATATGCGACGCCCGCTTCTCAAAATGCTGCGGAGGCCGTATGGAGATATTCAGCACCTGCTGGGAAGACAAGGATTACCCTTACCTCCAGCCGCTCCCGGACACTCCGGACTGCGCGGAAGGAGGCGACGTTTTCTGCGACACCAAGGATGAAAAGATTCTCTCCCAAGTGCTTAACGACTACGATCTGGAGACGAAGGACTTCTACAGATGGACCACTGAATATTCAAGGACGGATGTCTCGGAACTTGTCCGCAGACGCTCCGGAATAGATTTCGGCACCATCCGTGACCTCGTCCCGATCGAGAGAGGCCCGTCCGGAAGGCTCAAAAGGCTCAAGGTGGTCGGCGACAAGAAGACAATGGTCATCGGCAAGGAACTGATTATCCGCCGCTGGCTGTCCGAATCCCATCTCAAGAGCTCCGCCTTTGACATAAAATGGGTCGGCGACAGACTGGTCCTTGACGGATCCGGATGGGGACACGGAGTCGGCCTCTGCCAGATCGGCGCCGCCGTGATGGCCAGCAAAGGCTACACGTTCGATCAGATCCTGCTGCACTACTATCCAGGCAGCATACTGGAAAGAAGATAACATAATCAACACATAATGGCTAATTTCACTAAACGTAATCCTTGGATGTGGATCCCGACCCTCTACTTCGTCGAGGGCATTCCATATTTCCTTGTCAACAATGTCTCCGTCCTGATGTTCGCCAAGATGGGCGTTCCGAACGGGCAGATGGCGTTGTTCACATCCCTGCTTTACCTCCCATGGACGTTGAAGTTCCTCTGGAGCCCGTTCGTGGACATCATCAAGACAAAGAGATGGTGGATCATCACGATGCAGATCATAATGTCCATAGCCTTTGTGGTCCAGGCTCTTACGATGCCTCATCCGTCAGCGGAATCCATCACGGCCGGCAGCACGCCTATGAGCCTTTTCTCGTTCACGCTGATCCTGTTCGTCTTCGCGGCCTTCGCCTCCGCCACACACGACATAGCGGCTGACGGCTTCTATATGCTGGCCCAGAGCCAGAGCAGCCAGGCGGCCTTTGTCGGAGTCCGCAGCACGTTTTACAGGCTCGCCAATGTCTTCGGCAACGGTGTGATCGTCGCAGTGGCCGGATTGCTGGAGACCAGAACCGGCAACATCCCGTTGGCCTGGCAGCTGACCATCGGCGGATCCGGCATACTCCTTACCGGGTTGACCCTCTATCACACGTTTGCGATTCCTAAGCCAGAGTCCGATGTGCCTAATATTCAAGAGGATTCAGGCAACAAGGTCGCCGAGATATTCGAAGGCTTCGGCCGCACCGTGACGACATATTTCAAGAAACCGGGCGTCTGGCTCGCGATCATATTCATGCTTTGCTACCGTCTCCCTGAGGCCTTCCTCATCAAGATGTGCACTCCGTTCCTTGTGGCTGCGAGAGAGGCCGGCGGACTTGGGATGCAGACCGCGCAGGTCGGCATAGCGTACGGTACCCTCGGTGTGATATTCCTTCTTCTCGGAGGGATCCTCGGAGGACTTCTCGCATCACGTCTTGGGCTGAAGAAATCTATTTGGGTGATGGCTGCGTTTATGACGCTTCCTTGCCTGTCGTTTGTCTATCTCGCTGTGGTACAGCCTGTAAGTTTCGCCACAATCTGTACCTGCATCGCCATAGAACAGTTTGGCTACGGCTTTGGATTCACCGCCTACATGCTCTACATGATGTACTTCTCCGAAGGCGAGTTCAAGACCTCGCACTATGCCTTCTGCACCTGCTTCATGGCGCTGAGCATGATGATACCGGGCATGTTCGCCGGCTTCCTGCAGGAGTCCCTCGGCTACAAGGGCTTCTTCTGGATGGTGATTGTCTGCTGCATAGCGACCGTCGTCGTCACCTTCCTCGCCGACCGCAAGATCGATCCTGAATATGGCAAGAAATAATCAACGAATTGATAATCAATGAATATATGAACGCAGTCAAAAGAATATTCACCGTCCTGCTCTCCGTTGCCGCATTGTCGGCTCTTTCCGCGCAGGCTGGACAGAAACAGATTGTACGCACCGGCATCGAAGTGCTTGAAGGCCGTGGCTTCGAGGGACTTGTCGGCAAGAATGTCGGGCTGGTCACCAATCCGAGCGGTATCGACCATAATCTCCGCTCCACTATCGACATACTCCACGAGGCCCCGGGAGTCAATCTAAAGACATTGTTCGCTCCCGAGCACGGAGTCCGCGGGGATGCCTACGCCGGCTCACACGTGGAGGATTTCAAGGATCCTAAGACAGGGATCCCGGTCTATTCGATCTATGGCTCCAACCGCAAGCCGAGCAAGAAGATGCTTGAGGGGCTGGACATCGTTGTCTATGACATCCAGGACATCGGCAGCCGTTCCTATACTTTCATCAGCACCCTCGGTCTCGTTATGCGCGCCTGCGCCGAGAACGGCATCGAGGTGATGGTTCTGGACAGGCCTAACCCGTTGGGCGGCAACAAGATCGAAGGCTGTCTCGTGGAGCCGGGCTTCCATTCGTTCGTCAGCGAGTTCAAGATCCCTTACATCTACGGCCTCACTGTCGGCGAGCTCGCCCTTCTCCTGAACGAGGAAGGCCTGAACTGTGGCGAGAAAGGCAACGAGGCACCGCTGAAATGCAGACTTTCCGTCATTCCGATGGAAGGATGGACAAGGAATATGCTCTATCAGGACACGAACCTACCTTGGGTGCTCCCGTCCCCGAATATTCCTTATCCTCAGTCCGCCGTTAACTATCCGTCCTCCGGCATAACCGGAGAGTTCCAGGGCTATCTGAACATCGGCATCGGCTACACCCTCCCTTTCGAGGTTTTCGCAGCCGAATGGATTGACGCTGATGCCTTGAAGGCGCTTCTTGACAGCTACAACCTTCCGGGGGTGGCATTCAGGACAATCCACTTCAAGCCGTTCTCGGGAAGCCTTCAAGGAAAGCTGATCCACGGCGTTCAGTTCCACTACACTGACTATGAGGCCGCCTGCTGCACGCTGACGCAGTTCTACGTGATGCAGGCCGTGAACGAGCTCTATCCGGAAAAGAATCCTTTCGCCCTCTCGAAGGGGCGCAACAATATGTTCGACAAGGTCTGTGGTACGGATTATGTAAGAACGACTTTCGGAAAGCGTCTCAAAGTCGAGGACATCGCTGACTATTGGTCAAAGGATGTCGAGGCTTTCAGGACACTATCCCGTAAGTATTGGCTATATAATTAAACCACTTAACACCGAATCAAAATGAAGAACATTCTGAACATCGCGATTGCATCGGCCGTGGCATTGGTCCTTATCGCATCACCGGTTGATTCATATTCACAGGAAAGACTCTCTTCCGGATCGAGGAGCACCACCACTTCTTCCCAGACCAGATCTTCGTCCAGAAGTTCTTCTTCCTCAAGAAGTTCGGGTTCGTCCTCCACGAGAAGTTCCGGCTCCTCCGCAACAAGGAGTTCTGGTTCTTCCTCTACAAGAAGCTCTGGTTCTTCCGTGTCCAGAAGCTCCCAGGACAACAGCCGCAGGAGTGGTTCCAGCGTGTCGAGGAGTTCTCAGGACAACAGCCGCAGATCTTCCACGAGCGTTTCACGCGGTTCGCAGGACAATAACAGAAGAAGTAGCGGCACTACTGTAAGGAGTTCGTCCTCAGACAGATCATCTTCTTCAGTGAGAAGCTCGTCATCAGCGTCAAGGTCTTCTTCCCGCAGCGGTGACAGCGGAAGCTATCAGGACAATAACCGCCGTAGGAGTAGTTCCAGCGTGTCGAGGGGGTCGCAGGATAACAACCGAAGAAGTTCTACGGGTTCTACATCAGTAAGGAACTCGTCTTCTGACAGGTCATCTTCATCCGTGAGAAGCTCGTCTTCGGCAAGACGCTCTTCTTCAGAGAGATCATCATCTGTAAGAAGTTCATCCTCGTCTGTCGGAGAGTCTTCCTCATCGACAGGAAGTCCAGGAGGCAGGGTCGCGAGACAGATCGGATCTTCATCCTCCAGAAGTACTTCAGCAAGAAGTTCCGCGTCTGACACCAGAAGGGAGCAGTCCCAGAGGGTCGGAAACGCCACCCGAGGAGGTCTGACTTCCTACGACCGTAACGCACATGGCGGAAAGGATGTGATGAGGGAGAGAAGAAGCGACTTCATGAGGATAGGGGAGGACCGTAACGTCCATAGAATCCCGCCGCGCGACCGTGACTTCATGCCATACGACCGCCCGAGGCATTTCTGGGCGCATGAGCACCACTACTATGGCTATAGGGTTCACTACCTGCCACCTCGTTACAGAAGAATGACTTACTGGGGAGTAGAGTACTGCATCTATGACGGAATATATTACCGTCCGTACGGTGACATATTCGTGGTTTGCCGTCCTCCGTTCGGGGTTTGCATCGACCGTGCGATTTCGGATCTTGTGTTCGCGTCGGTTCGCTTCGCCTACTACAACAACACTTACCGGATGTACCGCGCCATCGATTCCAACAACAGGATCATCGAGGAGCAGAACAGGATAATCGCTCAGAACAACGCCACCATCGCCGCACAGAACAGTTCGTTCGCTTTGAACTCTACGAGAGCCAACAACGCTTATTCACTTGCGGACCGTCTTGGTCTTGTGCAGAGCTACGCCTACGCCAACCAGCCGTACTACTATCAGGACGGGGTGTTCTATATCGTCAACTCCAACGGCCAGTACGAGGTCATCGTTCCTCCGGCCGGAGCCCTTGTCGAGGATCTTCCTGACGACTACGACACGATAACGATGGACGGGATGAACTTCTACAAAGTGGATGACACTGTCTATAGGCTCACACTTGTGGAAGGAAAGCCTTACCTTGAGGTTCTCGGCCAGATGTACGGTAAGCTGGCCAACCAATACAATTATTACTCAAACAGAACTGCTTCCTACAACAGTCTCTATTAACAGTTTAGACATTAATGGACAAACTCAGGAACTTATTTGAAAGTTATACAGGTCAGAAAGTAAGTGACACGGAGGAACTTAACTCCTCCGGAAGCAACAGGAGATATTTCCGTCTCAAGGGCGGGAATATCTCCATTATAGGTGTCATAGGGACAAGCCGCGAGGAGAACAACGCGTTCATCCGTCTCAGCGCGCATTTCCTCAGCAAAGGAATAAAAGTGCCTAAGGTACTGGCTGTCAGTGAGGACGGAATGCGGTATATTCAGGAAGACCTTGGCGATGACCAGCTTTACAAGGTTGTCTCCCAAGGGCGCGAGAGCGGTGAATATAGCTCCTACGAGTGCCGTCTTCTGTGCCGTGCCATGGAGATGCTGCCGAAACTTCAGTTCAAGGGAGCCGAGGGGCTGGACTGGTCAGTCTGCTATCCGGAGCCGGCTTTCAACGAGCGGATGATCCTCTTCGATCTGAACTATTTCAAATATTGCTTCCTGAAAGCTACCGGACTGGAGTTCAACGAGGTGAAGCTTCAGGACGATTTCGAGAGGCTAAAGACGGACCTGATGCAGGATATGGGAGACACATTTATGTACCGTGACTTCCAGGCCCGGAATGTGATGATGAAGGACGGCGAGCCGTACTTCATTGATTTTCAGGGTGGACGGCGCGGCCCGATCTACTATGATGTGGCATCTTTCGTCTGGCAGGCCCGCTCACGTTACCCGGAGAACCTCCGCAAGGAAATGGTTCAGACATATTTACGCGCTTTGAAAGGTTACACCGAGGTCAACGAGGAGCATTTCAACGAGAGGCTCAGGCTGTTTGTCCTGTTCAGGACTCTCCAGGTGTTGGGCGCGTACGGTTTCAGAGGCTATTTCGAGAAGAAACCGCATTTCCTTGCGAGCGTTCCTTACGCTCTGGGTAATCTGCGTCGCCTTCTCCAGAAGCCGTTCGAGGATTATCCTTATCTGAACGAGATCCTCACCAAACTTACCACGATGTCGCAGTTCAACAACATCGCCGAGGACAAACGTCTGGAAGTGAGAGTCTTCAGTTTCGCTTACAAGAAAGGCATCCCTGTTGACACATCCGGCAATGGAGGAGGCTACGTCTTTGACTGCCGCGCCATCAACAATCCAGGCAAGTACGAGCATTACCGTCAGTTCACGGGGCTCGACAAGGAGGTCATAAAATTCCTTGAGGATGACGGCGGAATCACAAAGTTCCTGAACAACGTCTATGACCTTGTCGATAACCATGTCAAATGCTTCATTGAGAGGAAGTTCACCCATCTTCAAGTTTGTTTTGGATGCACTGGCGGACAGCACCGCTCGGTTTACTGCGCCGAGCATCTGGCCCAGCATCTGGCCGACAGGTTTGACATTAAGATAACGGTGACCCATAGGGAACTTGACATTGAGAAAATCCTGTAGATGAAAGCGATGATTTTCGCGGCGGGTCTCGGGAC
>ULVE01084406.1_pt1 | contig 12208 bp, 8 predicted proteins | sample 1959161 | NCBI WGS metagenome assembly ULVE01 (sample SAMEA4835778, study PRJEB28245) | human gut metagenome | biome: gut microbiome; material: fecal sample | place: Denmark | collected 2008
GCTGAACCGCCGGATAAATGATAATTTAATGCCAACCTATTATGCCTAAGACGTTTCATTTCACAGAAGATTCATACGAACAAACGATAATCTCATTGTTCAAGGATATGGGCTATGAATACCATTATAGCCCGGAACTTGACGCAGATACCAGCAGGGAACTTACCGATTCCACCATACCGGGAGCATTGCGTAAGGCAATGTTGGCTATAAACGGAGCGGACAAAGTCGCCGCCGTGGATGAAGCCATCCGCAAAATCAGAGAACAATTCAGCCAACCTTTGGTAAGTGCAAACATAACCCTCACCGATTGGCTGCAAAATGGGCTGGATGTGACCTTCAAAACCGCTCAAGGCTCATTGCGTAGCGACCATATCAAGATAATCGACACAGACAATATCAACAACAATTCTTTTGTGGTTGCCAACCAATGGACGGTTACAAATGGCAAATCCACCAAACGTGCCGACATAGTGGTATTCATCAACGGACTGCCAATCTCCGTTGTTGAGTTGAAATCCCCTTCCCGTGAAGTGACGAACTCGGAGGAAGCCCACCAACAGTTGCAGAACTATATGCGCATTGTTCCGCAACTTTTCACTGCTTGCCAAATGCTCGTGATAAGTGATATGGCAGACACACGAGTAGGCACGATTACCGCACCGCTTGACCGATATATGGAATGGAAAACCACGGATGGAAGCTATGAAAGCACGGCGTTTGCCGACTTTGAAACATTCTTCAACGGCATATTTGAGAAGCATCGGGTCATTGATATAATTGCTAACTTTACCCTTACAATGGGTGGCGATAAGAAGATACGCATACTCGCTGGCTATCACCAGTATTTTGCCGTGAAGAAAGCCCTTGAATGTACCAAACAAGCCCTGCAACGCAATGATGGAAAAATCGGCGTATTCTGGCACACACAAGGTTCGGGCAAGAGCCTTTCGATGGTGTTCTATGCCCACCAACTCTTGAAAAATCTGCTTAGTGCGACCTTGCTTGTGCTAACCGACCGTCTTGACTTGAACGACCAACTGCACAGCACTTTTGCATCGTGCAGCGACTATTTGCGCCAAAAACCAATCAAAGCTACTGATGGCGAAAACCTCTATGAATTGCTCGAAAAGCGCAAGAGCCACGGGATAATCTTTGCCAATATCCAAAAGTTCAAAGACCGTGATAAGCTCATCACCAGCCGTTCGGATGTGATTGTGATTAGCGACGAAGCCCACCGCACACAATCAAACACCAAGACAAAGATTGATACACAAACTGGAGAACTGAAACTCGGCTTTGCGGCTATCGTGCGCAAACTCCTGCCCAATGCGGCTTTTATTGGCTTCACCGGTACGCCTATTGAACAAGACGACAACGACACGAGAGAGGTGTTTGGCAACTACATTGACATCTACGACATGACCCAAGCCGTGGAAGATGGTGCTACCGTGCCTGTCTATTACGAGAGTCGTTTGGTAAAATTGGATTTGGACGAGGACACGCTCAAATTGTTGGATGACGAGTATGATAAACTGGCGGAAGAAGGTGCTGACGAACAGGACATCAAACGTTCAAAGAGTGAAAATGCACGGCTACGCGCCTTGCTTTCAGCCCCACAAACCATCGACACACTTTGCAAGGACATCATAAATCACTATGAAAACAACCGTGCCGACTTGCTCACCGGAAAAGCCATGATAGTAGCGATTGACCGTGCTACTGGTATAGACATATATAAAAAGTTGATGGAGCTTCGTCCTCAATGGAAAGATATTATCTGCGTAGTTATGACGCAAGGAAACCAAGACCCTGTAGAATGGAACGACATCATTGGCTCTGCCGCACGTAAAGAAGAACTGGCTCGCCAGTTCAAAGATAACAATTCACCGCTAAAAATCGCTATCGTAGTCGATATGTGGCTCACAGGCTTTGATGTTCCATCGCTTGCCACAATGTATGTTTACAAGCCGATGAAAGGACATAATCTTATGCAGGCTATCGCCCGTGTAAACCGTGTGTTTCCCGAAAAGAGCGGCGGTTTAGTAGTGGACTACATCGGCATTGCCAAGGCTCTCAAAAAGGCCATGCACGACTATACAGGACGTGACAAGAAAAACTACGGCGACCCGAACATCAAGACAACCGCCTATCAACAGTTCGTCGCCGCACTCAAGCGTTGCCGGGAATGTATGAACGATTACGATTATTCCTCTTTTTCCGATTGTTCCAATCTGCAGCGTGCTAACCTCATTAGAGGTGGTGTGAACGTGTTGCTTGATAAGGATAACCTTGTCTCGTCCGAACCTACCACTCAAACTGATGAAAATGGTAACATTATTCTTGTGGATGCCGTTCCTGCCGAGGCGAGAAAAGTCTTTATGGAAGAAAGCAAACGCTTGTCACAGGCTGCTTCGCTTTGCCGCAGTTTGCTCACCCCTGCAGAACGTTTTGAAGAAGCATATTTTGAAGCTGTACGGACATTGCTCTTGCGCCTTTCGGGAAACAATAAAATTACCCGTAAAATTATAGACGAACGCATCACACAACTGTTGAAAGTTGCAATCAAGGCAGAGGGAATTGTGGAAATTCTCAATACAAAAGGCTCGGAATTTTCACTCTTTGATGAGAATTTCCTGAAAGAGATAGCCGAGATGAAAGAGAAGAATTTTGCTCTCGAATTGCTCAAACGGCTGCTTGAAGAACACATCAAGAAATATGCTAAAAAAAGAATGGTTGAAGCCGAGAAATTCAGTGAAATGCTTGATGCCCGGCTTGCTGAATACCTCCGTGGGCTTATCTCCAACGAGGAAGTGATTAAGGAGCTTCTCAAAATGGCGCAAGAACTGAAAGCCAATGCGGGACAAGCATCTGAATTGGGACTGACCGAGGAAGAACAGGCTTTCTATGATGCTTTGACAAAGCCGCAAGCCGTAAGAGATTTCTATGAAAACAGCCAACTTGTTGCTATGGCAAAAGAACTGACTGAAGCCCTGCGTAGTAGCAAGACCATTGATTGGCGACAGAAAGAATCAGCCCGTGCCAAGATGCGCTCTATGGTGAAGCGATTGTTGAAAAAGTACAAATACCCACCAGAGGAACAAGAGGCTGCTCTCGAAACCGTTATCCGGCAATGTGAACTTTATGCGGATTCGGATAACGAAAGTTAGCTATAAAGTTTCATATCCTATCTGGTTATCATTTTTTGATTATATTTATTTGTACGCAAAAATATATTATGAGTAGAGGATTACCTTTAAATGTTAAATTATGTTTGGATAAAGCATTGGATTCTGCTTTGTTGTCAGTTGAAACATATAATAAACCTGCTGTGAAATTTAAATCAGGTGGGTACATTGTTTTAATGTGTATCGCATGGACATCATTGTTTCATGCAATATTTTTCAAAAGGGGGATAAAACCATTTTATCGAGAAAAAAATAAAGTACGATTTAAAAGAGTTGATGGAGAAATTCAATTTTGGGAGTTAGCCACATGTGTAAAAGAATACTTCAAAGGAGAAGATTGTGCAATAAGGAAAAACATCGAACTCTTTATTCCATTAAGAAATAAATTGGAGCATAAATTCTTACCAGAATTAGATGCTAATATTTTCGCAGAGTGCCAAGCTCTATTGCTAAATTTTGATAAGATTGTAGAGAAAGAGTTTGGTGAAGATTATTGCCTAAGAGAGTCTTTGTCCTTTGCATTGCAACTATTTCCCTCTTCGAGAACTCTTGCAATGGGGATAAAAATGAGCAAAGATGCTCAAAAAATTACTCGATTTATTGATAAATATAGAGCGTCAATAAGTACAGATATTATGCAGAGCGGAGAGTATTCTTTTAAAGCATTCTTGATTCAAGTTGCCAACCATAAGTCAGTAGATGCTCTTCCTGTTCAGTTCTTCCCATATGATAAACTGACAGATGATGAAAAAAAGAAAGTTGAAAGAATCGCAGGACTAATCAAGGAAAAGCATATTCCAGTTGTAAATAAAGGGACATTAAAACCTGCCACCGTAATACAACAAGTTCAGGAACGGTTAGGTAACCCTAAGATTATAAGAGGGAAAAAACAAGTTAATAAATTTAATTCCGATACTCATACGAGGTGTTGGAAAAAATATGAAGTTCGTCCAGAAAGGAATTCAGATAACCCTGAAAAAACAAAGCCAGAATACTGTTTATATGATGAACCTAATAATAGTTATCTATATACAGAAAAATGGGTTGAGTTTTTAGTTAAAAAGATGCAAGACGATGATGAATATCAGTCTTTATTCAAGTAATTAAAGGGGAGAGGATAGACACTATCCCTTTTAATTGTTTAGTTGACTATTTTACATTATGGCTTTTATTTTCTCATCGAAAAACCTCTTTTCGGCTGTTGGTCATAATTCCCTTCCACCACATTGTCAACTTCCCGTCTGGCTTTGATTTGTTCCCGATTGTCAAACCCGCCCTTTTGCTTGGCGGTGAAATACAGGAAATCTCTGGCAGCCCGGAGTGATTGTCTGTCCTCCCCGAACAGGTTAAGGGCACTCTTGATGTCCGACACCTGTTCCGTATCAAAACGGGACTTGTAATAATCACGGGCAAAACGGACGACACAGTAAACAGCCTTGCGGAAGATGTCGTTTGTTTTGAGCAGCAGGAAACTGAGGCAGTCGATGATATGGCTTTGCCATGCAATCCGGTTTTTCAACCTTGTGGTCTCCTGCGTATGTTCCGCTTCCTTGCGGCTCAACTCTGATTGATGCCTACTTTCCAGTTTCATCAGTTCCCGATGGTGGTCACTCTGTATGGTTTGGATTTTATCCTGTAACCGCTCAATGGTTTCCTCGTGCGTGGAAATCTCATTGCGCAAATCCTCTATTTCATTTCTCAGGGCTTTCGATTTCCCGGTAGCCCAGCCGACAGCGGCATTCAGAAGTTCGCTCCCTTTTTCCCTGTTTAGCTTGGAGCGTTTTTCGCTGATAGCCCGGTCAAGGTCTTCGCTCTGTCGTTCTTTCTCATTTGCTTTTTCGATAAGGGCGTTGGTAATGCTTTCAGTTTCTTGCATCTTTTGATTAGCCATTTCCAACTGATATTCCCGGTATTGCCTTGTGGCATCAAGCCGCTTCATTTCCTCCTTCTGTTTCTCAATGATAAAGTCGTTACGTTCCAAATGTTCCCTAGCTGTAACAGCCTTTGACTGTCCACGTTCCATCATGAGAATATCGGATGCCAAGCTCTGCATTTCGGTCATATCCTCGTCATTGAGCTTGCGGCTCTTGCCTGTGTCATGGTTCATCCAGTCGAACACGATATGCGCATGGTAATTTGGCTTGAACCATTTTTCGCCCACCTTGAAACTTTCTTTGTCTTCTTGGGTGGGTTGTCCGCCCAGCCAATGCCCCTCGTCCTTGTGCAGGAAGATTTGGAGCGGTGTGATGCCCCAGCATCTTTGGCATTCCTCGCCAAATTTTTGTACGTCTGCCAGTGTCGTGTCCGGTCGGATGAGCAACACACCCTCACGGATTGGTGAGCATCCCGCCACCTTGATTATCTTTCCGTTCTTTCCCTTGCGTTCACGCTCCTTTTCCTGCATGGCACGACCTGTCTTTTCTTTGACCATCCGCTTAATGTAGTCATAGTGCGCCTGCAGGTCGGGATTGCCGAAGCCGGGATTTATCCACTGCTCATTATTGGCAGTGAGTTCGGGCACAATGTAAATTTGGGACTTGCCGATATTACGCATGTACTCGGCACTCCTTCGATTATGAGCCTCGCTTGACGAGGTCTTGCAAGGCTTGATGTGTATACTGCTTTTTGTAGCCATATTTTCAAAATATGATTTGGGTTGTTGATTAAACTTATTGCTGTCCGCTCATAACCGCACGGGGTTCTTAGGGGTACAACCACCCATAAGCGGAGATTGCAAAGAGAGGGTCACTCTTTGCTCTGGGTTCTCAGGGGTGAAACGCCCTGAGTGGGTTATTAGGGCAAAGCCTTAATCCCCTCGGGAGAGCCCACAACTACGGAAGCGGAGCGTGTAGTTATAGTGGGCTATATCAATGGCAAGCCATTGTCTGTTACCCACAGCCTACGGCTTCCGTTCTCCTCCGTTAAGGAGGGTTTTCACCGCTGTTGCCGATTGGGGATGCACCGACCAGTACAAGGTCAAAATCATCTATTAGCTTTTGCAGGACGGGATTCTTTTCTATCATCCGGCAGAGGATTCTTTCCGCCTCGACCAAGTGGTCGGCTGTACAATTTATTTTGCTTTCCCGTATCTGGAAGACAATCCAGTCGGCTATGTCAATATGTGCCGCTTTCTGCTCCGGGGTGGCATTCTTCTCAATGATGTCAGACACGACCGTCTTGCAATAGGTCATGCTCCCGGCACGCTGTTTCCATTCCGCATAGCCGTCCGCATCGGGAAAGAGGAGCACGGTGCGCCCGGTCAGCACACGGAGCTTTTCCTCTCTCAGCTGGCTCTTGCCGCCTGTCGCCAGCCATACATAACCGGGGAAGATGGCAGAGCCGATAACGGCACTCTTTTCGGATTCCACCAAGACCACGACCTTATCGGGATAAGTGCCCAGCAGGTGTTCACCGAACAGGCATTGGGACAGTTGCCATTCCTCTGCCAGCTCATGCCGCCTTTTAAGCAGGCTGTGTATCCAGTCCACTGCCGATGCCTGTCCGTCCTTGACACGGTGTCCGTCATTGGGATTGTACTGCATCACCTTGCCCGTGCGTACCCTGCCTGTGCGGTCTATCTGCCAGAAGATGACTGCCCCGTCACGGGTAGCCCCCAAACGGTACTCTTCCAGCAACCTCTTCAACACTTCCTTTGCCTTGCTGCCGTAATAAGAATCAAGGAGCGATGAAATGAAGCGGAAAAAATTGCTATGCACGCTTTGCGACCTCTCCACATACTTTGGCGGTATGTAGCCTATGGCTGCTTGCCGTGGTTTCTGTACGGACTTCTGTTCCGACTTTTGCCTGTCAAAAGAGAAACCGTTGGCAGTACGGCATTCGGGGTGGTCATGGAAATACTCCTTTGGAGTGTAATGATACCCGCAACTGCTTTCGTGGTTGCACCTGCCGACAGACGGGTGCAGGGGCGTACCGCTTTCATCCACATAGTATGTGAAAGAACGCCTGTCCCCGCAGTTCGGACAGGTATGCCGTGTTGCCGTTCCTTTATATTTCTGTAATGTATAATTACCCATTGCTTGCCTCCTCTATTTTTCAATGAAATTATTACCGTCCCGTCCTGTCCCATTGTCCCACGTCCTGTGGGTCGGGACAGTGGGACACCTTGGGACACTCTGGAAGTTACCGCTCCGATAAACAAGGCGGTTATCCTTCATACAGATATGTACAGGCTGTTTCATTGCTTGTCCTCCTCTCTTTCCTGACCGATAAACAGCCCCGTCTGCCTTGTTTCCTCCGTTGTCCCACCTGTCCCATATTGTCCCACCGTCCCGTTTCCTACGGGTTGGGACAGCGGGACACTTGGGGCGGCTGATTCCTCCACTTTCCTGTTGCGCTGGATTATCCGGCTGACGGTGGATTTTCCGCAATTTACCTGTGAGGCTATTTCCCTGACGGACTTCCCCGACTGGGACAGTTGTAATATTTGGTAATCCCTCTGGCTGGATTCATTGTCGCCAAGTTTTTTCAAGTGTTCCTTTTCCGTTGAATAGCCCCTGAACACAAATTGCAGAAAAGCATCCATCTTTTCAATCTCGTAGATGATTACATTGTCCGCATCGTGGGAGAATGTCCCATATCGGACTTTGAGCTGTTTTACATAGCGAAGCCCTCCGTCCTGCGCACTCTTTCCGATGGCAAACACGCTGTCAAAGAAATTGTAAAGCCGTTTGCTGCCAGCAAGGTCGTTGGACGTGATGGGGCAGTCCAAAGAGCGTTTTGGAGTATGCGCCAGCACAAGGACGGACAACCCGTATTTCTTTTTGAGGTTGTTGAGCTGTATCATCAGCCGTCCTGCCGCATCGCCTTTCTCCATAGCACAGCACAAATAGGTAAGATTGTCAACGATGAAAATCTTGCACCCGGTTTGCAGAGCCATCTGCTCAATGCCTCCCATGATGGCTTCCTCGAAATCGGCTTCCAGCAACGAATTGCAGTCAAGCGAAACCCGGTACAGCTTTTCGGGAAAAGTGTAGGGCTTTCCATGCTCGTTGGTATAGCGGAGCTGGAACTGCTTTTCGGACAGTTCAAAGTCCAGATACAGCACATTGTCCGTCCGGGCGATACGGTCGGCTATCTGCACGGCAAGGATGGACTTGCCCACATTGGAATCCGCAAAGAGGCAGGACAGTTCCCCCTCATACCAGAAACTGTCCCACAGCGCACGGGGCATGGGCAGCAGCGATGCTTCAAGTATCGTCCGGTTTGCGGTCTTGATACTCATTGCACCGATGCTGTCCGGCATCCCGTGCTGCACTTGGGTCGCCCTCGTCAGGTCGCCATGTATCAGACTGATATAATTCTTGTCCTCTTCCATGACGTTTACCAATTACGTTGACCGGGCTTGCGGCGGTGGGAGGAGGATATGGATTCGCAGAGTTCCTCATCGGACAGGGGTACGGGATTCTTACGGGAGGATTCCAGCCATTTGTCCAGCTCGTCTCTATAAAGACAATAGCGTTTGCCGGGCTTAGTGGCAGGAATGCTTCCCTCCGACAGCTTCATGTAGAGTGTTCCCTTGGGAATGCCCAGATATTCCGCCGCCTCTTCCACTGACATTGGCACATGGGTGTCCACCGCCTTTGCATTGTTCTCACTGCGCTGCTCCGTAAGCAGATTTCTCAGGCTCATCACCTCGTCCCGAAGCTGAGCCACAACCTCCGGGAGGTCGTTGAATGTAATCATTGTTTTTTCCATTTGCGTACTCGCCTCTTTTGTAAGGCATGGCGCAAAGGACCGGAATGATACAGCCGTGAATATCTCCACGAAAGGTCATTGCAAAATAATTCCCGAATAACGATGCCCAACCGTGAATGATGGGTAAAGTTATTCGGGAAACGGTGTGATACAGACAGTTATCTGTTATTGATTACCCGTGATTATTGGTTATTGAAAGGCTGGTTATACTTTTCCCGTACATAATCTGCCGGATAATGGAAATCCAGTCTGCCGTTTTCAGGCTCGTCAATGGGAATCAGTGTCTTTAACGGCTCTACCTTGAAGTTCTTGATGGTCGCTATGTCCGTATCGGCAAACTCCCGTGGAAAAAGGGTGCTGATGAAGCGGGCACGGTTGTCCCCCGTATAGTATTTCTTGTACATGAAACGCTCGGAGATATTCCACACGAAATGGCGGAGCGGAATATTTGAAATGTCTTTGGTCAGCCGTCCTTTTATCGGCTTGGGCTTGTAACTGTGAAGCCGCATCCAGTTGTTGACCTCGCCACAGATGTGGTTCACTGTCTCCTTGTCTGCGATACGGGGCATGATGAAATGGATGTATTCCATGACCATAGCGATGCGCTCTTCATTTTCCCGTTGCTCCCTGTCCTCGTAATCGGCACGGTTTTTCTCGTGAAGCTCCGGGGATATGGCAATCTCTGTCGGTCTTATATCCGGGGTTGCTTCCCCACCTGTCGCCATTGATGCCGGGGTTACAGGCTTGTGTGCATCTTGGGGCTGGTCTTCCCGAATTTCTGTAATTTCGGCAGGTGTCTTTTTCTTGCCGAACTTGATTCTGTAGATTTCGTATGTGTCGAAGATGACTGTCTGGAAAGATAGATAGAGCAGCCAGCCAAGGAGGTTGCTGCATACAAAAACTATCAGGCGTACAAAGTTGTCCTGATTAAATTTCTCTGCGACAATCAGTGTCGCTATGGAAGATATTAGGAGGATGGCAAAGCCGACAAATCCTAAAATGATATGTTTGTCTTTTACGGACTGTTCCATGTTTCTTGTCTTATTCGGTTGTTACTTGTTGCTGTTTTTGCAAATTTAATAGTCTTCTTCCAATTATTACTCATTATCCTTGGTTAGCGGTTTCTTTTTCAATGTTTTTCACCAAATGTCCGGAATCGCACCCGATTATCGTACTTTAAGGACTTTTTAAGGAATGGTGGGCAAAAAACAGAGGGAGCGGTTAAAGCTCCACGCAATAACCGCTCCCTCTGAATATCCCGGACTTTGAGGATGCCTTATGCCTCCTTGCGTTTCAGGGTTATCTTGTCCACGACCTCGCACATCTGCTGTGCCGCCATCTTGGAATAAATCTGTGTGGTGGTAATGTTCTTGTGTCCCATATAGGCTTGTATGACAGCCATGTCCGTACCCATTTCCACGTGCAGGCTTCCGAATGAATGCCGGGTACAATGGAAGGTTATTTTCTTGGTTATGCCTGCCGCCAACAGCCAACGTTTTAGGGGACCCTGCAGCATCTTATCCTTGAATCCTTCGAAGATAAGCCCTTCATGCCGTTCCCCGAGCAGTCCGTAGGCTTCATCACTGATGGGATTGTGTACAATCTGCTTCGTCTTCTGCATACGGGTGGTCACGAACATCTTGCCGTTGGTGTACGGTTGTATCTGCTGCCAAGTGAGCTGCCTAATGTCGCTCTTCCGCAGTCCGGTCAGGCAGGCGAAAAGGAACGCCCTTTTCAAGACATCTTCTTCGCATGGCGTTTCGGCAAGCCGTATCAGTTCCTCCTGGCTCAGATGCTCCCTCATGGTGGGGATGCACTCGATGCGGTCTAAGAATCCGTTAGGGTTCTCCTTTATCTTCTTGTCCCGGTAGGCGGTGTGAAGTACCGCACGGAAAGCCGACCAGTAGCCTGCCGCAGAATTGATATGCAGCTTTTGGTTGGTGTGTATGGACTGCGGGGCGTTTAGCAGGTATTCCATGAACTTGCGGCACAAGTCCACGTCCACCTCCTCAAAGGTGCATTTGCCGTTTACAAAACGCTCAAAGTGCTTATAGACGTGTTGCCACTTGATATTCTTCCTATCTGCCAGTTCCTTGAAGTAGGCGAGGAAATCCCCTTTCATCTTGGCTTTGTCAAAGAAGCCGTTGTTCTCGTTGAAGATGGCTTCGTAACGTCGGTTACGGAGTATCTCCGCCTTTTTCATCATGCGTGCGTTGAAGTCACGCTCCTGCTGGTTGGCAGGTTTGGCGAAAATGTAAATTCCCAGTGCTTCACGTGTTATCACTTTCATGGTGGCGTTGTCACGATAGCCGGGATAATAGTCCAGACACAGCGAATACTGTGTCCCGTTCTTAATCTTGCGCTTGCGCAAGGTTACTGTCTTGCATTTGCTCATATTGATGATGTTTTTAAGTTGTACGTTTTCGGAGGTGTTCCCCGTGTTTACGGTGGCAAAGGAACAACGTGAAACAACCGTGAATACCTCCACGGCAATCATTTTGAAATAATTTTCCGGCAATGTCGGTTGCTCACGGTTGTTTCTCCCTCTCAGCCATAACACGCTCAACATCAGAGCGTAAAAGCAGGTTTTTCACACCTACCTTTATCTTTTCGATGTGTTTCACCTTGACGATATGGCAGATGTTGGCGGAGGAAAGTCCGTAAATCTGCCGGACTTGCTCCACGGTGTAGTAGCGTTCATCGTTCACGAGGTCTGTCCTGCGGAGTTCGTTCAGATGGGATTTGGAGTAGTAGGTACGCCCGTATTCTCTTTTGGTCGGTATCTTGTGGCGATGGGTGTATGCCCGGAGTGCGGTCGGCTTCATGCCGAACAGTTCTTCCGCTTCTTCAATCAGGAGCCAGTCGGTGATATTGCTGGTATCAACTGCCACACCGAAAAACTCGTCAATGTGTTTTTTGCTGTAATAGTTCTTCCCTGCGATGCGGCAGATAGGTATGCGGTTGCGCTTGGCGGTGGTGTATAGCCACGACTGCTTGACCTTGAAGAGCAACATTACCTCCTCGCCCGAATAGAAGTCCATCACTTCGTCTGTTTCCTTTTCCCTTTTTTCTTTTTTGGCTAGTGGAGACGATGGAGTGAACTTTTTCTGTGCGGAAGTGCTGCCGGGCAGGATGCGGTGGTAGGGGTTGCCTTCCAGCATCCGCTCGATGTCCGCCTTGCGGATGAATGCCATGCGGTTGCTGATACGTGAGGCTTTCAGCTTGCCGAGGGCTACGAGTTTGTAAACATACTGTCGGGAACAACCCATGAGTATGGCTGCTTTGGAAAAGGTGAGATACTCCTG
>ULVE01039138.1_pt1 | contig 12083 bp, 7 predicted proteins | sample 1959161 | NCBI WGS metagenome assembly ULVE01 (sample SAMEA4835778, study PRJEB28245) | human gut metagenome | biome: gut microbiome; material: fecal sample | place: Denmark | collected 2008
TTCACGGATAAACGGCGCCACATTGTTCATGTAGTTGGGAGAATGGGCAAAAGTGGTGTCAATGGGCAGCAGCAGATGCTTTTTCAGCATTCGCTCAATGATATATTCCGACGGACAAACCACATCAAAATCCTCATGCCCCTTTTCGATCTTCGTCAACATGATCTCGTTGATATCAAATGTCTGATAAACGATGCGGATATTTTCGCCTGTCTGTTCTTTATAGTATGCCTGAAAGTCTTCGAGTACCCCCTCGCCTATATAATCTGCCCAGTTATAGATTTTAAGGACTTTCTCGCGTGGCTCACCGGAATTGTAACAACTGCTCAGAGAACCGGCCAGGACCAGTAAAAACAGGATAACAGAAACTATTCTTTTCATTTTATTTACGTAGCAGCACATGTTCATTAATCTTTCTTCTTCGTTTTTCCGGCACGGTAATTAATCACTATGAGCAATGCCAGCACCACCACAAAAATAATAGCGGACAGCGGACGGAGCTCCGGAGTCAGACCTCCTTTGCGGGCATCGGCATAAATATAGGTGGAAAGTGTTTCCAGCCCTTGATTGCCGATCGTAAATACAGTGACGGCAAAATCATCGATTGACAGCGTCAGAGCAAGCATAAAACCGCTGATCATTCCCGGACGAATCTCCGGAATGATCACTTTCCGCAATGCCTGCATAGGAGTGGCTCCCAAGTCGAGGGCAGCTTCATAAATGTTCGGATTCATCTGTTTCAGACGTGGCAGCACGCTTAATACGACGTAGGGAGTACAAAAGGTGATGTGCGCCAGTACTACCGTCGTATATCCTTGCGTGATTCCCAAAGATACGAATAAAAGGAAAAGCGATATACCGGTTATAATATCACCGTTCAGAATAGGAATACTGTTCACAAAGCCAATCGCCTTGCGCGAACGTGCCTTTAAATTAAAGATACCGATAGCGGCAATGCTGCCCAGCAAGGTAGATGCAGTGGCAGCCAGCAACGCGATGGTAATGGTATTGATCAGGGCGTTCATCAGAGAGTGATGGGCACCTGTATTAAAAAGCGATGAATAAAGTCTGGTGGAAAATCCGGTCCAGTTACCTAATACTTTGGCTTCGGTAAAGGAATAGATCACAATAATCACAATAGGGGAATACAGCAACAACAGCAATATCCACAAGTAAGCCTGCGCGAATATCTTCTTTACCATAAGCCTCCTCCTTCGTTAGTATTGTCCTTATCATCGGTGCTGAACAGCGAAGTAGCAGCTATCAGCAACAACATGATCAGCGAAAGCGCCGCTCCATAGTTCCACATACTGTTATTGATATTTTCCTGAATGGTAGTACCAAACAACTTGATGTTGTTCATCGTCAACAGCTCGGCAATGGCGAATGTCGAAATGGTCGGCATAAACACCATCATGATACCGCTCATCACTCCCGGCATGGAAAGCGGAAGAACTGCCTTGAAAAAGACTTGTACCGGATTGGCTCCCAAATCCTGTGCCGCCTCAATATAGCTATGATCCATCTTCTGCAAAGTATTATAAATGGGATAGATCATAAAAGGAATAAAGTTGTAGACCATACCGAATATCAACGCCCCTTCTCCCAGCGGAACGCTGAAGAAATCGAACAAGGCGACAGTGGCAAGGGTACGCACCAGTATATTCACCCACATAGGCAGAATAAACAGTACAACCATCGTTTTGGAACGGTTCAACTTGCTGTTGCTTAATATCCAGGCTGCGGGATATCCCAGCAGGATACAGATAAGAGTAGTAATAATGGCAATACCTATGGAATAGACGAAGGTATTGATGGCTTCGGGATGTTCGAAGAACTTTTGAAAATTAGCGAGTGTCAGATGGCCGTTATCATCGGTAAACGCATACACGACAATCAGAAGCAACGGTATGACCACAAAGATCGCCGAGAAAATAATGTAAGGAAGAGTCCAGCTCTTACGTGATGACAAAAATACTATAAACTTCTTATTCACTTCCTTTCCTGTTAATCGGTTATTTTAATTACACGAATCGCATCCGGAGGGATAGTAATACCCACACGGTCTCCGTCATCCCAGACATCATTCGTATCTACAAACACATTCTCGTCCCAGTCAGACCATACGGTCAGATGGTAGTGATCTCCTTTATAAAGGATGAACTTCACTTCTCCCGTCAACGTACCGTCTTCTTCGTTATCCTGAAGGATCACTTTATCAAAGTCCACTTCTACCTTGACATCTGCTCCGGATTCCAGACCTTCCACAGAAGCACATTCGAACGTACAGCCCAGAAACTCTACATGAGTAGCATCCTGCAACTTACCTTCAAACGTATTGCATACACGTTCTTTCTTCATGATATGAATATCGAACGGTTTCACCAGCAGACCGACCTCTGCACCGACTTCGAAATGATGATAATCCTGAACCAGAAATTCATATCCACCGCAAAGCACGGTCATTTCGTAGTGCACTCCTTTGAAGATCGAAGTCTGTACCACACCGGTCAGCTGTGCCATATCCGAAACCGGAAAGATATAAAGGTCTTCCGGTCGGATCACTACGTCCACCAGAGTATTTTCGCCAAAGCCTTCGTCCACACATTCAAATTCCGTACCGCAGAAGCGTACCAGTTTATCATGAATCATCGTTCCGTTGAGAATATTACTCTCTCCGATAAAATCAGCCACAAATGAATTGATCGGCTCATTGTAGATATCAATCGGCGTACCGATCTGCTGAATCTTTCCTTCACTCATCACAACGATTGTATCACTCAACGTCAGTGCCTCCTCCTGATCATGAGTCACGTACACGAAGGTAATGCCCAGAGATTTATGCATTTCTTTCAATTCCATCTGCATATCCTTACGCATTTTCAGGTCAAGCGCAGCCAATGGTTCGTCGAGCAGTAACACTTCCGGCTCATTGACAATCGCCCGGGCAATAGCTACACGCTGCTGCTGGCCACCGGAAAGAGAATCGACATCCCGATACTCGTAATCTGTCATACCAACCATCTTCAAAGCGGCTTTCACCTTCTTGCCGATCGTCTGTTTCGGCGTCTTTTTCAGCTTCAGCCCAAAAGCAATATTGTCGTATACATTCAAATGCGGGAACAGAGCATATTTCTGGAATACCGTGTTCACCGGACGTTTGTGGGGAGGAGTCTGTGTGATTTCCTTACCCGAAATTCGGATTTCGCCTTCCGAAGCTGTCTGAAAACCGGCAATGAGACGCAACAATGTCGTTTTTCCGCAACCGGAAGGACCGAGAATCGTTACAAACTCGCCCTTTTTCACGTTCAGAGTTACATCATCCAATGCTGTCTTGTCGCCAAAAAACTTCGAGACATGGCTAACCTCAATGATGGATTTGTCTTCTTGCATATTCATACTAAAGTTTGGGCTGCAAAGGTACACATTTCTGCGATTTCCACCTACGTGTTAATCTAATATAACAGTGTTTTTCGATGGCAGACAGAAAAAAAATCTATCTTTGCATAAATATTTATTCACTAATTTTACAAAAGCATGAAAAAGTTAACTTATTTAGTTATTGCGACGGCAGCGTTGGGGATGGTAGCTTGTACCGGAAACAAAGCCGGATACATTATCACAGGTACAGTAGAAGGCGCCACCGACGGCGACACTGTTTACCTTCAGGAAGCAACAGGCAGAAATCTTACTAAACTAGATACCGCAGTCATCTCTAAAGGTACTTTTACCTTTGAAGGCACGCAGGATTCTGTAGTAAACCGTTATGTCACTTGCGAAGTAAACGGAGAACCGCTTATGATTGATTTCTTCCTCGAAAACGGTAAAATAAACATTGCTCTGACAAAGGATAATGATTCTGCAACCGGTACTTCAAACAATGACGCTTACCAGGCTATCAGAACTCAAATCAATGATATCAGCAAAAAGATGAACGCCATCTACGAAGCGATGGGCGACTCTTCTTTAAGTGACGAGCAGAAAGAAGCCAAACAAAAAGAAGGTGCACAGCTGGAAGAAGAATACGATAAAGTAATCAAAGAAGGAGTACAGAAAAACATCACCAACCCGGTAGGTGTATTCTTGTTCAAACAGACTTTCTACAATAACTCTACTGAAGAGAATGCTGCTTTGTTGGAACAAATCCCGGCTAATTTCCAAAATGACGAAACAATCGTAAAAGTTAAGGAACAGACTGAAAAACAAAAGAAGACTGCCGTAGGTACTAAGTTCATTGACTTCGAAATGCAGACTCCGGAAGGTAAAACTGTGAAACTGTCTGATTACGCAGGCAAAGGCAAAGTGGTACTGGTTGACTTCTGGGCTAGCTGGTGTGGTCCTTGCCGTCGTGAAATGCCTAATCTTGTAGAAGCTTACGCTCAATACAAAGGCAAAAACTTCGAAATCGTTGGCGTATCGCTCGACCAGGACGGTGCCGCATGGAAAGAATCGATCAAAAAACTGAATATGACTTGGCCGCAAATGTCCGACCTGAAATTCTGGCAAAGCGAAGGTGCACAGCTTTATGCAGTAAACAGCATTCCTCACACTGTGCTGATTGACGGCGACGGCACTATCATTGCCCGTGGTCTTCACGGAGAAGGTCTGCAAGCTAAGTTAGCGGAAGTAATCAAATAAATGAAGCTGATAAGAGACTTCACCTGATGAAGTAACAATTGTGCCATACCGTTGTCACACTTGTGCCACCGTGTTGGCACAGTTATGCCACGCCGTTGGCACAGTTGTGCCAATAGGATGGCACAACATCCGACAAGGTATCTTATTCTTGTTAACGCAGTAGGTTAATCTGATTCAAGTACAGGCACTTTTGCCGAAGATACTGATCTTATCCACGCCGTTACATTGAGATATAAAAAGATAGCCCCTGCAATTTCGACCGCTCGAATTGCAGGGGCTTCTTTTATATAGGGACGCCAAGCAGGGAAGCATCACTTCCCTGCTCCGTCAAGCTATCAGATAAACCAGCGCACGTAACAGAAGTCTTGACGGTGCGGAAGTTCCGGATTCTTCGGGAACATACGGTAAGACACCTTGAAGCTACCGGCATTTGACAGGCTGTGTTTAACCTGGAATGTGTACAGGTTGCCTTCTTTCTTGATCACACTAAACGGTTCTACAGAGTAAACGTGCTGTTTGCCATCCGCAGTGGTATAAGTAGTTACCAATTCAAGTCCTATAGCATCATTCAAGCCTTTCTCGTCGATCACGTAAGTAATAGTATATTCTTTTCCGCTTTCGATATCACCAGCTTTCAATTCTTCTACCTTGTCGCAAGATACGATTTCGATAGAATCCCATTTAGAGACTACTTCTTCTTTCCATGCAGCAATTTCTTTTGCCTTTGCATTGTCATCGGCAGACAACATCTGGAAGCGTTTTGACAACTTGTTGTAGAATTTATTATAGTAGTCATCCAACTGACGTTTCATTGTATAGTGAGGAGCAATCTGAGCGATGGAATTCTTCACTACCTTGATCCATCCTTCCGAGTAGCCCTTCTTGTTACGAGCATAGTACAACGGCAGGATTTCTGTTTCAAGAATACTGTAGATAGTAGCAGCATCCAACTGATCCTGATGTTCCTGATTCTGATAAGTACGTTTTTCAGTCAACGCCCATCCTGCACCTTCACGGTAGCCTTCCAGCCACCATCCGTCTAATACAGAGAAGTTGACAACACCGTTCATCAAAGCCTTTTCACCTGATGTACCGGATGCTTCCAACGGACGTGTTGGAGTGTTCAACCAGATATCAACGCCTGAAACCAGACGACGCGCCAACTGCATATCGTAGTTTTCGAGGAAGATAATCTTACCCAGGAATTCCGGACGACGGGAGATTTCGATAATACGTTTGATCAGACCCTGTCCTGCTCCATCATGCGGATGAGCCTTACCTGTAAACAGGAACTGTACCGGATAGTCGGGGTTGTTCACAATCTTAGAAAGACGTTCCAAGTCAGTAAACAACAGGTGCGCACGTTTGTAAGTAGCGAAACGACGACCGAAACCAATCAGCAACGCATTCGGGTTAATCTTGTCCATCAATGAAACGATGCGCGAAGGATCTCCCTGGTTTTTCAACCATGTATCACGGAATGATTTGCGGATATAATCCACCAACTTATTCTTCATCGTCATACGAGTCTTCCAGATCTCTTCATCGGGTACATTATAGATGGCTTCCCAAATCTTAGGATTCGACTGGTCGAACCAGAAGTTTTCGTTGAAATATTTAAAGTACAGTTCTTTCCATTCGGTAGCACTCCATGTGGGGAAGTGAACACCATTAGTCACATAACCTACATGTATTTCTTCGGGGAAGTAACCTTTCCAGATAGTAGAGAACATCTCCTGAGAAACTTTTCCGTGCAGCCAGCTTACACCGTTTACTTCCTGAGAAGTGTTGCAGGCAAATACCGACATACAGAAACGTTCGCCCTTGTCACCCGGATTGTTACGTCCAAGATCCATCAGGTCGTCCCAGCTGATACCCATTCTAGCAGGATAACCACCCATGTACTTACCGAACAAACCTTCGTCGAAGTAGTCGTGACCGGCAGGAACCGGAGTATGAACTGTATAAAGAGAAGAAGCGCGAACCAGCTCGATAGACTGATCGAATGTCAGTCCGGTAGCTACATAGTCGCAGATACGCTGCACATTGATCAATGCAGCATGTCCTTCGTTACAATGATAAACATCTTTTTTGATACCCAATGCTTTCAGGGTCAGGATACCACCGATACCCAACAGGATTTCCTGTTTCAGACGGTTTTCCCAGTCGCCACCATAAAGCTGATGAGTAATAGGACGGTCGAACTCGCTGTTCATTTCATTATCTGTATCCAGCAGATACAAAGAAATACGTCCTACATTTACACGCCATACGTTAGCATGTACATAATAATCCAGATAAGGAACATCCACCACCAACGGCTGACCATTCGCATCCATCACACGGTCGATAGGAAGCTGGCCGAAGTTCTGCGCTTCGTAGTTGGCAATCTGCTGTCCATCCATAGACAACGTCTGAGTAAAGTAACCGTAACGATACAGGAAACCTACCGCACAAAGATCTACATTGCTGTCAGAAGCTTCTTTCAAGTAGTCACCGGCCAATACACCCAGACCACCGGAATATATTTTCAGGACGCTGCTCAAACCATATTCCATGCTGAAATAAGCTACAGACGGACGGTTTTCATCCGGCTTCACATCCATGTAATCTCTGAATTTTGTATAAACATCATTCATTCTCCTCAGAATCACCTTGTCTTTTGCCAACGCTTCCAGCTTCTCATAGCTCATACGTTCCAGCAACAACACAGGGTTCTGGCCACATTCTTTCCAAAGTTCCGGATCTAGATCTCTAAATAGTTCTGTCGCTTCAAAATTCCATGCCCACCAGATGTTGCGTGAAATCTCGGACAATTTCTCCAACTCAGCCGGGATACGTGACTTCACTGTAACCTCTTTCCAGTTCGGAGTATTCACATTACTAACTTTAATTTTCATAATGTTTTTTGTTTACTTATTGATAATAAAATATTTCTTTAGCCTAACTGACGCTTCATGGCATTGCGCAAGGCAATATCATAAGCCTCGTAATAATATTGAATGAAGTGTTTCCACAATGCCTGCTCTGCAACATCTGCCGCATGCTTACGGATCTCCTTCACTTCTTTTTCCGACTTATCTGCAAACAGCGTAATCGTATCTTTGATGCCATCCGCCACTTCCGAATCATTATAGTCCGAACGATGCAGCACTTCCACTCCATCATTGATACCATGCTGATTCTTCAGGCTGTTCACCCAAAGACCAAAACCTGCCAGATCAGTAGTAATGGTAGGCACACGGAACGCTACACTTTCCAGCGGAGTATATCCCCACGGTTCGTAATAGGAAGCATATACGCTCAAATCCTGTCCCAGCAATATATCATAATACTCTTTATTCAGAATACCATCACGCCCGTCCAGATAGCAAGGCACAAAAATCACCTTTACTTTATCTTCGGGACAGTTGCCCATTCCCAGATATTTCAGCATATCCAGCACCTGGTCATGCGTCATATTGTGCAGCCAATGAGTGATGAAAGGAACTTCAAGCGGTGTATCAAATTTTTCTTTGCTTTTCAGACGTTCCTGCAAGTCTTCACGGGGATCTCCTACCCAACCGGGGACATTGATAAACGCCAATACGTTCTTATGGAGCTTTTTATCCCTGTTCAGACGGTTCAATGACTCCAGGAATACGTCAATACCCTTGTTCTTGAATTCATATCGACCACTGGTACCGATAATTAACGTATCGTCATCCAGATTTGTTCCCAACAATTTATTGGCTACGTTCAACATCAATGAGCGGGCACGTTTACGTTTTCCGGTAAATGTACTGCCTTTAGGTACGAAATCGTCCTCAAAACCATTCATCAGTACTACATCTGCCGGTTTATCGAGCAATTCCTTGCACTCATTATTCGTAATTTCACTTACTGTCGTAAAACAGTCTACATAATGCGCCGTCTGCTTCTCAATAGAGTGCTTTGACTGCATATTCAGTTCCTGCGCCATCTGGTCGCCGTTATAAGCAAACAGATAGTCATACAGCGGCTTATGATTGCCGGCTATCGAGCGTCCGATGGAAGTAGCGTGGGTTGTAAAAATAGTAGCCACTTCGGGGACAGCTTCCTGTACATAAAGTGCTCCCATTCCGGTCATCCATTCATGTGCCTGATATACCACCTTATCCGTTTCTGTCAGGTTGTAGCGGTAGAAACTCTCTACTACTTTTCCGGCAGCGTACGAAAACATAGAAGCCTCGTCGTAATCGCCATAAGCGTGCAACGAGTCTACTTGAAAACGATTCCACATTTCTGTGTATATATCGTTCTTCTTTTCAAAAAAAGGTTGGAAATCAACAAGAATGACAATAGGTTCACCGGGTATATTCCATCGTCCTACACGGACGGAAAGATGATCGTTTTTGAATGCGTGCTTTTTCCAGTCAGCGCACAGATTATCCGACTCGATGAATAGAGGGTTCTCTTTTCCTTGCCACACATCAGGACCTATGAAAAAAATTCTGTCGCGGAATTTTTCCTGCAATGTATTCGCCCGTGTCGACAATACGGTGTATATCCCTCCCACTTTATTACATACTTCCCAGCTGGACTCGAAGATATAATCGGGGGTTAATAAATCTTTTACCATATAATATATTAAAACTCTTTTTAGTATGCGAGTGCAAAAGTACGCATTATTCTTTGAAAAATAATACTTTATGCGAAAAATATGAGTTAATAAGAGGAAAGAAAGGTTAGCCCGCCATGAAAAAAGAATATCCCCTTGCAAACGCAAAGCTGCATTCACAAGGGGATTGAAAGATCTTTATTAAAAAATATCGTTGCGGAAAAATTTACGCGAGTGCACTACCGATCAAGAAGGTAGCAGCCAAAGCAACGATAGCGTAAAGTTCCGGGAATACGGCAAGAATCAATGTATTACTAAACACGTTGTGTCCCTGGCCGATAGCTGCGATACCGTTTGCACAAACTTGTCCCTGACGGATAGCCGAGAACAATGCAACCAATCCCAAAGCAATACCTGCACCCAAAACTGCTGATGCCTGGATCGCAGTGATTTCCGGAGTCAGAATACCGAAGATAGTCTGAAACATAAAGTAACCGGCAAAACCGTACAGCCCCTGTGTACCCGGAAGTGCTGTCAATACAAGGAAGTTACCGAATGCACTATCATTCTTTTTCAATGCGCCGATAGCAGCGTTACCTGCAATAGTTACTCCGTAAGCACTACCAATGCCTGACAAACCAACCATAACCGCGATGCCAATGTAGGCAATAAACAAATTCATTTCCATAATCTTATTCTATTTTTATTGTTTAATTCTTAACTTGTTATTTCTCAATATTCTATTCTAAATTTCTAAAAGGCTTGTATTCCTTGCCGCCTCCTTCATAACCGGAGTTCTTGAAGAACTCCACGAATGTCAGACGCATCGGGTGAACCATTGCACCGAGCACATTCATGAAGATATTGATGGCATGACCGATCACAAAGATCAGCACCATTACAATAGGACCTGCTATCACGTTATCCGGACTCATACCTACTGCCAAGCTGTTGAATACTCCCGCCAGAATGCCTCCGGAAAGTCCGAGGGCAAACAGACGAACGTAGGACAAGACATCCCCCAGCAGACCGGTAGCCATGTTATATGAATCCCATAACCCAAGTCCGATATTCATAAAGATGTTCTTTCCCGGACTATTATAGAGGAATATCATCGCACCGGAGATACCCAGAATAACCAGATGCACTGTACCTCCCATCGGCAGCACGTTCGGCAACAAAGCCGAAACAGCCATTGAAACCAACAGGATAATCCATCCGATTGTCGCTACTGCATACTTGAAACCAAACTGAATTGTCTGATTCACCGCTTTGAGTACCATACCGAACAGAATCTGAATAGCACCCAAAATCAGTGACAACTGGAACATATCGTTGTTGTCCATCAGAACCGCATGTTTCAGACGTTGCACGATAGGCCAGTCCAGATCATAAATGTTCGCTCCGAAGAATGTACCTGTCAGCAAACCGCAGAAGAAGGTTGAAACAGCCAGCACCTGTATCAGTGACAGGATGGACTTCATGGATGGAGTCACTTTCTTTGCCATCAACCGGTATGCCGTAGCTCCGAGGAACAGGAAAAGTCCATATCCGGAATCTCCCAGACAGAGCCCGAAGAAAACCATAAAGAACGGGGCAAAGAACGGTGTCAAGTCCAGTTCGTTATACTTCGGAAGCATATACAGTTTACAGATCGGTTCAAACCAGGCAAAGAATCCCTTGTTATTCAGCCGAATAGGAACATTATCACCCGGCATCGGATCGGTAATCTCATAATATACATGTACATCGTTCAGATAAGCCTCTATCTCTACTTTACTGTAGGCAGGAGCCCATCCTTCAACCAGCATCAGTTTATCACCGGCTGCCTGTTCTGAACTCAATACTACTTTAGAGAATTCAATCTGCCCCTGCAATTCTTTCAGAGCTGCCTTCAGGGAAGGTACATCTGTTTCAGAAAGTGCGACCAGCTTCTTTTCGTTCTCTTCAATAGCTTGTTCCGTTGTATCATACAACGTTTCAAGATGTGCCAGCGAATAAGCGGGAAGTTTGGCCTGTTCTACATCCAGATCTACTTCCTGACCGGTTTTAGTGACGGTCACAAAGAACACTTTTGAAGAAATACGGTTAATGATCATCGCATTGTATTCCGTCTCCCATTCTTCTTTATAGTTTCCTTCCGAACAGCTATAGAAACCGATCACATAGCCGGCATCTTTCAACTTCCGGACACCTGCCGGATCGAAGTTGCCCCATGCCTGCAATGCTTCCTTTTCTTTAGCGTAGCCCTGCAATTGCTGAGACAATTTGCCATGCTCAATCTGCAAAGCATCCACTTCGTCCAATACCTGCAAACCACGAGCGGCAGTTCCTCCTTCCGTTGCGATCACAGCATCTTTCTCATGCTTCTGATTCTGAAGCAGTTTCAGAGTAGCTGTCAGACGGTTGGAAAGACGGATATTCTCTTGCAGTTCAGTATTGTCGGCAGCACCTTGCTGTTTCTCCACGATGTGGACTACACCAAGTTCGCGCAGGCTGTTCAGGAATTCTTCGTATTCCTTATGATAAACCAGGAATGTAAGTTTCTTCATTTTTGTAATCATGCCTCTACCTCCTTCCTTTTTTCCTGATGGGACTTCATGATCTTTTGCGATGATTTCGACAGGTTCTCTTCATCTTCCATAAACCGCTTGATCTTTCGCAATGCATCCTGATAGCCCGGTATCTGTACCTTCTCAAAAAGGTTCACCTTCTGAGTGGTCTTTTTCCTCGCATGTTCTAGCAGGTTCAGCTTGGCGAGCATAAACTCACGTTCAATTGCCGTATGAGCAAGTTCCTCCAGCAAATGGATACCGTCGGCATACCATTTGGGAGCATTAAACATACTGTACGGACGTATCTCGAA
>ULVE01076852.1_pt1 | contig 11970 bp, 11 predicted proteins | sample 1959161 | NCBI WGS metagenome assembly ULVE01 (sample SAMEA4835778, study PRJEB28245) | human gut metagenome | biome: gut microbiome; material: fecal sample | place: Denmark | collected 2008
TGAAAGGCTTTTCATCCGTTACAAGAGTGAGGTCTACCTTCACCTCCCCGTGAAGGTATCTTCATAAAAACAAGGGCAGGATGTCAACTCACAAACTCATAAACTCACAAACTTAAAATGAGCTATATCTGTCAGCGTATGAAAGACAAATCACGTACTGACATTGAATTGACTCCGTTGAAAGCTAAAATCGAAACCGTTTTCAACAAGCGGAATATCGATGAGGATTGCGATACCATTGCAAACCTGCTTGCCCCCTATCAGAAAGCGGTTCGTGAATTGTTGAGCCAAGGCAAGTATGCCGAAGCCGTAACCATCTTGCTCGAAGTGCTCGAAAGCCTTACTTATCACTTCGTAAAAGACGAGCATTACAATTATTTCGATGATATGTACAGTCCCGATTATGTCTGCCAAGATATGATGGAAGCAATTATCAATGGCATAAAAAACAGGAATTTTCCAGCGGCTGAGTTGCTGCGGTTGAAAGACGGATTGGAGAAGTTGAAGCATACGGAGGCATACGAAAATTATGGTGTGCCGTATGCATTGGATGTGTGGGAGAAGTTTCAATGTCAATAATATGCAAGGACATTTCCATATAACGTTACAATGTTATAGCCATGCACAACAAATCGATTAGAGGAACATCGTTCACCCTTCCATCCGTGAAGAAACTTAAGAAGCAATTAGGTGAAATGGATGCTTTCACACAATATATTGAAGTTGCTTTAAGGCATCTTGAACAAGGGTATAATGCAACAGAAATGACCTATAATCAATATGTCAAGGCTACCGCAACTGAACTGGGAATGAATTTGCATAATATAGACATAGAAAACTACAAACAGAAAATCATTCTTCGGCACCTGATTATCCCTCGTGCTTTTCTTGAATCATTTGTAGAAGACTTGCAAGAAGACATAAAAGGCATGGGACATCCCATGTTTGATATTGGGAAAAAAGCTCCGGCAGGCATGCCTAATACGGAGTTGAATAGGCTTATCAATCATATAAATGCGGATTTACATATAACTGTTGATCTGACAGTTTTTCAAAAAGACTTGTTTGATTATTACCGGACATTGCGTAATGCAGTGGCACATGCTTCAATCGATTCCACTAAAATAGAAGATGCATACAATGCTCTTGATATAAATGCCATACATGCTTTTTACCCAACTCTGTCAGCCCCTAATAAGATAGAAAATCTGACATTTGATGATTTCACTCTTTGTACGGCTAATATCAAAAATATAGCCGATATGATTGTATGCTCGCTTGAAAGCGCAATACGTTGGAACTCTCCAGAAGTATTGGGCAATGCTTGCTTTGCAAACGTCAAACAAAAGGCAAAGGTAAAGACGAAAGAAAGGATGTTAGGATACATCAAGCATTGTGCCAAGATGACATGGAACATAGTGCCATCGAATGCAGATTGTGAAATAATATACAGTTCACTCGTATAATGGTCAGTGCAGCATCCTCTGGATAGGGATAATGTCATATCCTTATCTAAAAGATGCAGGTCAGAATTCGAATCTTTGGTGGACTACCAAGTTTGTAATTGATATGGTAAACACTTCTGATAACAATAAGCGTATAGCCAAGAATACTCTGTTTTTATATGTACGGATGCTTGTAACTCTTAGTGTCAGCCTATTTACCGTAAGAGTTGTATTACAGACATTAGGAGTAGAAGATTACGGAATTTATAATGTAGTAGCTGGCTTTGTTACTTCCTTTTCTTTTATAGCAAATACTACGTCAAGTGCCATTCAGCGTTTTTTGTCTTTTTGCATAGGACAAGATGATTGGGAGAGTTATCACAAATATTTTGCGGGCAGCTTCTTCCTATTTAGTGCATTGGCATTGATTGCCTTTTTACTTTTAGAAACTTTCGGTCTATGGTTTCTGCATGAAAAAATGGTCATTCCGGTTGAAAGAATTGAAGCTGCCAACTGGGTATTTCATAGTGCTATGGTGGTGCTTTTTTTCTCTTTTCTTTCTATTCCATATAATGCGGTCATCATTTCAAATGAAAGAATGAATCTTTTTGCTTATTTGAGTATTTCGGATGTCTTGTTGAAGCTTTTCATTGTGTATCTATTAAAAGCTCTCCAGTTTGATCATTTGAAAACCTATTCTGTGCTACTTGCATGCACGGGATTGATAAATTTTATGCTATATAAACTTTTGGCCGTACGTATTTGCAAAGAAGCGAGATTGGCACTAAATATAAATTATTCCTATATACGTCATTTATTAGGGTTCTCTTGTTGGAATTTGATAGGTTCATTGGCTGGAATTTGTAGGAATCAAGGAATTAATGTTCTACAGAACCTTTATTTTGGTCCAATTTATAATACAGCTTGTGGCATATCGTTTCAAATATATAATGCAATTAATGGTTTTGCGTCTAATTTTATTATGGCGGCAAATCCTCAGATTATTAAACTATATGCGAAGGGTGAAAATGAAGCATTGACTCTATTGGTCGAACGTAGTTCAAAAATAGCATTTTCCTTACTTTCACTAATTGCTTTTCCTTTTCTAACATTAATGCCTTATGTGTTGGATTTATGGTTAGGCGATGTCCCCTCCATAACAATATTGTTTGCCCGTTTGATATTAGCCAACATGCTCGTCGAATGCGTATCAATGCCATTGATGACATTGGCACAAGCGTCAGGACGTATAAGACCTTATCAATTAGCTGTCGGGGGAATTTTGATTTTGAATGTTCCTATAGCTTGGCTGCTGTTGAAATATTTGCATGCAGAATCGTTTAGTACTTTCATCTCACTGATAGTCATTAACATTGTAGCTTTATGGATTAGGTTGGTTATTTTACATCGGATAGCCAATTTGAATGTCAGCCAATTTGTCAAGAATGTCCTGACCAGATGGGGTTTGCTTTTGATGGTTTGCTTTATAGGCTTCGGATTATCACTTAGGGAAAATGTTGGAATTCAAATCATAATTACATGCATATTTACATTTATAATTATTCCGCTTATTATTCTATTTGTAGTTTTTAGCAAATCGGATAGAAATGCTGTTATGATTTACATAAAATCAAAATTGAAAAAATGAAAAATCTATTATTTATCGGAGATTTACGTACTGCCAATAATTATGGGGCAATTGCAACGACAGAGACATTGGTTAAGTTGATTGAAAATGAACATTATGATGCTAATATCAAATTCATAGACTATCGAAGTTTATATAGACCGACCCCTGTTGATGGTTTTCCGGTCATGTCTCTAAAAAGAAGGCTGTCAATAAAAAAGTATGTAGCGTCTCATCTTCCTCGTAAAGTGAAAAATGGGATAAAGAGAATTCTTAGATGTTTTTTTGATTTAGAAAAACCTGTTGAAGACTTTGTTCCATATAAATACAGTCAATACGAAGAATATTATGAACAGATGCAAACTGGGGCAAGGTTGCAATTTGAAAAGAAAATGTTGGAATGGGCGGATATAGTTTATATCAATGGAGAAGGTAATATTGTGAATGGAACAGATAAATACGGGAAATACCGTATGGGGGCACGATATATCTTATTCATGGCTTGGGTAAGTAAGGTTAAATATAAGTATCCAACACTGATTGTAAATCATACAGTTGACCCGAATAACTATAACGCTTTCGAGATAATTGAACACGTTTACCCTCAATTAGATAAAATATATGTTAGAGAAACTTTGTCTCTGTCTTTATTGTATCAACATGGCATACAAAACAGTACATTTGTTCCAGATGCCTTATGGGCTTATCAGCCTGTATCGAATTGGCAGCCTTCGGATGCACTTAAAAAAGAAATTGATTTTTCCAAGCCTTATCTTTGTATAGGAGATTCTTCTGGGATAAGGAATGCTTATGGTAAAGTCAAATGGGATGTTTGTCAGGTGTTAGGAGAAATAATTGACAGACTGCAAGAAATAGTTCCACAAGTAATCTTCGTAGATGGATATTCCAGTGGTAATGAAGAGATAAATAAGTTGGTAGATAAGAAACATATCGGAAGGGTGAATTTATCCAACTGCAGTTATCATGACTTGTATCATGTTTTGAAAGGTGCTACACTTTTTATCTCTGGCAGATGGCATGCCTCGATATTAAGTACCTTGGCTAACACACCTATATTATTATGGGGAGCAGACAGCCATAAGACAAAATCGCTTTATACCTTATTGGATTACAAATATCGTTTTTTCGAAGTGTCAACATTACCTGTCAATATTGATGAATTGGTAGAAACTGCGCAACAGATAATCCATAATGCAGCTATCGTTAAAACCGATATGGCAAAATATAGTAAAAAATACGCCGAAGAGTCAATTGAAAATGCCAAAGTCCTGAAAAACTATGTCTGATAAAAATCACAATATAAAAAGTGTTGTAAAGTCTCACTTATGCTGTAGTTGTGGATTATGTTCGAACTATTGCACACACCATGCCATTACATACAAAGTAAATGCTTTAGGATTTTACGAACCCGTGGTAGATGATAAAAAATGTACGGATTGTAATATATGCTTAAAATATTGCCCTGGAATGAATGATTTGAAAGATTATTCATCTAAAAACAGTCAATATTTTTATGGATATTCAACGAACGATGAGATGCATTTGAATGCTTCTTCGGGAGGAATCGTTACCGAATTATTATGCTATTTGATTTCAAACAAGATTGTTGATTATGTCACTTGTGTCACTACAAGGACTGCTGAACAGCTTCCTATGCAAGTTATAACAAATGATATAGAAATTATTAAAGAATGCAGGACATCAAAATATTGCCCCGTTCAATGGAAAGACATAGTAGAACAAATTAAAAAAATTGAAGGAACCATAGCGATTGTAGCTTTACCATGCCAAATAAGCTCATTGAAAAATTATTTCAAAAATAAAAAAGTTTCTAAAAAAATTAAATTCTATTTTTCGTTGATGTGTAATCATACACCATCGTTAAATGCAGCAGAATATGTAACGAGAGGATATTGTAAGAATGCTGTCTTAAAAAAGGTTATAAACAGGGGAGGAGGTTTTCCCGGATATATGAAGTATGAAATACAAGATAGTGAACGACTGGTCTGTTTTCGTACTCCTTACCGGAAGACTTGGGCTGCCGGTTATGGCAAGTATTTCAAAAATAGGCGATGCATGTTATGCAATGATCCTTTTGCAAAGAGTGCTGACGCCACTTTTGGAGACTCTTATTTTTTACAAGACACGGATACACAAGGAACAACATTTTGTATCGTTCGAAATCCGAAAGTCACTGATATCCTAATAGCTATGCAAAAAGAAGAATGTATAGAACTTCAAGAAGGACCGGATGAAAGTGCAATACATAAGGCTTATAAGGTGTTGTTTGATAGGGAAAATGACTTTTTGCAGAAAAATAAATGCTTGCAAATCTTGCATCAGAAAACGATTGTGCCAGTAAATGATGTAAAACTGAATTTTCACTATGCCTACCATTTCTATAAAGACATGTTTATCACTCAATTAGGTAAGCATCGATGGCTGTGGCCATATCTGTCTGAAAAGAATAAATTAATGAATCTTATTATAAAAGAAAAATGAAATCTCCCAAAATCATTGCAGAAATCGGTTGCAACCACAAAGGTGACATGGCAATCGCAAAAGAGATGATCATGACCGCAGCCACTTATTGCAAGGTGGATGTTGTCAAGTTCCAGAAACGGTGCGTTAAGGAATTGTTGACACCAGAGGAATACAATGCCCCACATCCCCATCCAGAGAATTCCTACGGAAAGACATACGGTGAGCACCGGGAATTTCTGGAATTCAACCTTGATCAGCACCGCCAGTTGCAGGAATGGTGTAACGAGTTCGGCGTGGAATATTCCACCTCGGTATGGGACATCATTTCCGCTAAGGAAATCTGCACGCTGCATCCCAATCTGATAAAGGTGCCTTCCGCCTGCAACTTGAACAAAGGATTGTTGGAATATCTGTGCGATAATTTCGGCGGTGAAATCCATTTGTCTTTCGGTATGACCACCCGTGATGAAGAAGAACAGATTATCCGATTCTTTGAATCCAAAGGCCGTAACAAGGATTTGGTAATATATGATTGCACATCGGGTTACCCCGTGCCTTTCGAGGACATTTGCTTGCTTGAAATCACCCGCTTGCGTGAACTGTATGCAAACAGGGTAAAAGCCATCGGTTTCTCCGGTCATCACCTAGGGATAGCTGTAGACAGTGCTGCCGTAGCTCTCGGTGCGGAATGGATAGAACGTCATTATACGCTCGATCGCACTTGGAAGGGTACAGACCATGCTGCATCTTTGGAACCAGATGGAGTGCGCAAGCTGGCTCGTGACTGCCGTGCCGTGGCAAAAGCCTTGACATACAAGAAAGAGGATATCCTCGATATTGAGAAAGTACAAAGAGACAAGTTGAAAAAACATCAAGTGAAATGGTAATCGCATTCATACCTGTGAGGGGTGGAAGTAAATCCATCCCCCTCAAAAACATTAAGCCATTTTGTGGCAAACCCTTGGTCTGCTGGAACATTGAGGCATTGGAACAATGTGAGGAAGTGGACGAAATCATAGTAGCCACTGATTCGGACAAGATAGAAGAAACGGTAACATCCCAATCTTACAAGAAAACTAAAGTGTACCGCCGTTCAGCCGAGAATGCTTGCGATACGGCAAGTACGGAAAGCGTAATGTTGGAATATATCCATTATGCACAGCTTCCTGATGATGACATTTTTATGCTAGTACAAGCTACATCCCCGCTAACCGAAACGGTTCACTTTACCGAAGCACTTGACCTGTATGGCAAAGGGGAATATGATTCAATTTTGACCTGTGTGCGTAACTACCGTTTCTTTTGGAATGAAGACGGTACAAGCATGAACTACGATTATAAGAACCGTCCACGTAGGCAGAACTTTTCGGGTATGTTGATGGAGAATGGAGCCTTCTATATAAATAAGGTAAGGAATATCCTTGAATCGGGCAATCGTCTTAGCGGACATATTGGCATTTATGAGATGCCGGAATATACGGCAACGGAGATTGACGAGCCGGATGACTGGATTGTATTGGAGAACCTGATGCGCAAGCATGTCTTGTCTAAGCGCAAAGAAGTGAAAAAGCCGATTAAGCTTTTCTTATGTGATGTAGATGGTACGTTGACAGACGGTGGCATGTATTATTCAGAAAAAGGTGATGAACTGAAAAAATTCAATACCCGTGACGGCATGGGCTTCCAGTTGCTGCGTGAAGCTGGAATAAAGACAGGCATCATTACTTCGGAAGATACCAAGATCGTAGAAAACCGAGCAAAGAAACTAAAAGTGGACTTTCTAAGTCAAGGTAAACGAAATGGTGGAAAGCTGGCAGTCGCAAAAGAAATATGCGAACAACTTGGCATCACATTGGATGAAGTAGCTTATATCGGTGATGATGTGAATTGTGTGGAATTGCTTGAAGCTGTTGGCTTGAAAGCTTGTCCTGCTGATGCTTGTGAGGAAGTGAAAGCGATTGATGGCATCCGTGTGATGACAAAAAAAGGTGGAGAAGGATGTGTGAGGGAATTTATAGATCAGATAGTAAAATAGTAATTATTGTGTCTTATGGCAAAATTGGTATTTATATCACATGAACCATTAACCCAATATCTTTATCATCTATTTTACATGGATGAAATCTATAAAGCAGGTTTTGAAATTAGTTATTGGGATTGTTCTGAAATTGTATGGAAAGGATTATCGTTACCAGATTCATTAACTGAAAGTTTTATCAGAAAAATCAAAAGCCTTGATGAATTTTCTCTGTATATAAATCAAGAAGATATTAGAAATACTATATTTTCTGTAGAATTAGATAAAGACACAAAATCCTTGCTTCTTTATAAAATTCTATCTCAGAAAAATTGTTGTACGGTGAGATTTAGACTTTTTGAGAATTGTGTGCTTCCAATAACTTTAGAAGATATTTTTAGGAGTATCAAAAGTGGCAAGATTCTGATTGATGTCAAAAATAGAATAACCAATATCTTAAGAAATAGAAAACTCAACAGACTATATTCGGATAATGGCATTAAGCATTATGATGTCATTTTTTCTCCAACACAAAGTGGAACGGTGTATATAAATCATCCTGATTATGATAGTTGTTTGACCAAGGAAATTCCTAAAATTATCCCTGAAATAAATTATGCGGTTTATTTAGATAATTATTTTCCATACCATCCAGATATTATCAAAAACAACCCCAATATTATTATTGACACTAAAGTACATTACGATGAATTAAATGCATTGTTCTGCGAGATTGAAACTAAATTCAATTTAAAAGTTATTATTGCCGCACATCCTAAAGCTGATTACAAAGATAATGAATTTCAAGGTAGAGTGATTGTTAAATACAAGACGCAAGAACTTGTTCGCAATGCATCTCTTGTATTGCTTCATTCAAGCAATGCCATTGCTTTTGCCATTACTTATGAGAAACCATTTATGTTCATTTCAACCAGTCAATACAAATTGGCTGTTAAGGAATATAACCGAATGAAACGATTGTCTAGCTATTTTAAAGCACCTATTATTAAGTTACCTCAAGCAAACAGACTATTAAAAAGATGGGAAAGAGTCCCCCAAACACTGTGTGACAAATATAAATACACATTTTTAACAAAGCCTGAGATAGAGAATGTGCACAATGTGAATATAATCATACCTTGTTTATCGAAACTTGTAAAAATGATATAAACAACATGTCTAATTTGGATCATATATTATTGTATTTAATAGTTTTCTGTTCTTTTATAGTTTTTACAATTAAAATTAACAAGGAAGGCTATTCCCGGAAAAGAGTAATAAAACTATTTGTTATTCCAGCTTTGATATATGCATTGGTAGAAGCTTTAAGATATAATAGAGGTGTCGATTATTTGCATTATGAGCAGATTTACAAATGGGGGTATACAGAGGGGACTCAATTCTTGTTTGATTTATTAAATAAGCTTCTGAATTTTATCGGCTTAGATTTCTCTGGCGCATTATTCGTTTATGAAATCATATTATTAACAGGCATTTGTTGGATCATTTCATCCTATTCAGTTGAGATTGGTAAGTGGATGTATTTCCTTGCCATCTTGGCAATGTTAAATCTTCATGAAAACTTGATTCGACAATACGTTGCTTTGCCTCTTATTTTTTGTTCCATATACTATATGTTTCAACAAAAATGGCTGATAATGTTTTTGTTCATTGCATGTGCAAACTTTATACATTCAGGCACCATTTTCGTGTGCCCGTTTGTCTTGTTATTTTATTACACTGTGAAAAAAATCATACCTTGGTATATTGCAGTTGGAATGCTTTTTCTCACGTATTTTATTTTAAATATAGACGTAAGTTCGTTCTTCCTGGCTTTGCTGCAAAAGTTGAATTTAGGGGCGTTTATATATTCTGAGCATTTAATGCATTATATAGAAGATTCTGACAGGTGGCTCGGTAAAGATTCAGTTTTAGCGAATGCCCAGCAAACTTTCGTAACTGAATTCATGCAGTTCTTGTTCGAATCAGGAATTATCATATCTACATATATTGCGCTTAAGGTTCAGAAGGAAAGAAAAATACTATGCTTTTATAATATCATTGTACTTGCTTTTGTACTTTGTCGATTAGTACATGGCTATGAGATATTAGCAAGAATCTTTAATCAATTGTATATATTCTGGTTCATTCCTTTGGGCTATGCTTTATATATATTAAACAATAAACGATCCGATTTAAAGAATGCAGGTTTACTAAATACTATGCGCTTTAACGTGTTCATAGCTATAGGGTATCTTGCATTATATTGGGGAAGATTTATTTTCTTAAATCCAAAAGCTGTTTTCATATGGAACTAAACAAGAAATTTTCTTTAATAATTCCGGTGTATAATGTTGAGAGATACATAGCCCGATGTTTAGACAGTGTGGTAAATCAGAACATGCCTATGTCCGAATACGAGATAATTGCCGTCAATGACGGATCTACAGATAGATCAGCAACTATTGTGGAACAGTATGCAAGAAAATATTCTAATATAGTTGTGATAAACAAGAAAAATGGAGGACAGAGTTCTGCAAGAAACGCGGGGTTAAGAAAAGCAACTGGAGAATATGTTTGGTTCATTGATTCTGATGACTTTATTTGCAAAAATGTCCTGAAGAATATATATAAGGAATGCTTTAATTATCAACTGGATGCGCTTCGAATAAAATGGCAAAGAGTAGATGTACATGAGAATCCTTTGTCACCATTTAAGAAAGGAGATAGAGAAAATAAATTCTCTGTCACAAGTGGCTTAGAGTTCGTTGAAAAAAGATGTTCCACATATCTTTTTCCATGGTCTTTTATATATAAACGCACTACGTTATTCAAAAACAACATGCTGTTTAGGGAGGGTCTATTGTATGAGGATGTAGAATTTAATGTGAGAATTTTGCCCCTATTAGACAAGATTAAATCTTTTAATAAAGTATGTTATTGTTACACCGTAAATCGCAGTGACTCAACGTTAAACAAATTAGACCCTAAAAGAATATCAGATCTACTAACTGTTTGTAACTCTATAAAAACATTATCAAAACAATCCGATTTGTCTTTTCACAAAAGGATATTGTCTGATTGCGTAATTAGCGCGATATTGTTAACTGCGTCTTCATCGCGAATGTTAAAAGACAACAAACGTGATTTTTTGTGGAAGCTTTCCGAGTCTAAGATAAATCACTTGTTATATACAGGAACCTTACCACGAAAAATATTGTGTTTTGTCTTCAACATATCTCCAGTTTTGAGCTTGTATGTAGCCTATATCTTAAATTTAATAAGAAGAAAAAGATGAAAAAGATTTATCATTGGAACAAAAAATCGTCTCCATATAACTCATTGAATATTTACGCGCACTTTATCGGAGATATGTTCAATGAGATTTATGGTATAGAATCCAGTTACATTTATCCTGATACGGACAACTTCCAGCAGGTGATTAGGGAACTTACTCAACCTGATAGTGACGTTGTAATTTTTTGGCATTATGGTGTGTTTGATTATAACATAAGATATATAACAGATTTCTCAAAAGTCGTTTTTGTATATCATAATATTACTCCTGCTAAATATTTTTGGCTCACCAATCCAATATCTTCATTAAGAGCTATAGGCACATATATGCAATTATACTTTTTAAATGAAAATATGAAGTGGATAACGGTTAGCACCTTTAATAAAAACTGTTTGGCTCGATTCCATTTTAAGAATATAAATGAATGTCCTGTTATTCCATATATGATCAAATATGGGACTATAAATGCTGTAAAACAAGAGTCATGCACATTGCTTTATGTCGGCAGAATAACAGAAAACAAGAATTGTTTAAAGTTGATTGATTGTATAAAAGAATTCGCTCAATTATACCATTCCTCAATCAATTTTGTAGTTGTGGGAAAGTGCTCATCTAAACTATATGGAATACTCTTCGAGAAAGCGTGGAATAAACTGTCCTCTATCAAACATTTAAAATGCAAATGGTATTCAGATTTAGATGAAAAGAGTCTTGTTTCTTTATATCAATCAAGTTGGCTATATGTAACAACTTCCTTGCATGAAGGGTTGGGGATGCCTGTATGCGAAGCTATTTTAAATGGAACTCCTGCTATATATTTAGAGTGCGGAGGACAAGACTCAATATTAAATTCTATCGGAATGGTAGACTTGAAAAAAGAAAATGTATTCGCCACAAAAATACTGGAATTAATCGTTAATTCAGAAAAAAGAGAAAGGCTGTTACAAATGCAAAATACAGAGTTACGAAAAAAAGCTTATCCAAATTGCAAACAATTAATTAAAAACATTTATGGAAAATATATTGAATGAGTTCAAATCCCACCGTCAAGTTAGAAGTGCAACTCCTCCACCGCCTT
>ULVE01039878.1_pt1 | contig 11961 bp, 13 predicted proteins | sample 1959161 | NCBI WGS metagenome assembly ULVE01 (sample SAMEA4835778, study PRJEB28245) | human gut metagenome | biome: gut microbiome; material: fecal sample | place: Denmark | collected 2008
GCAGGGATAGCGTATCCACCTTTAATTGCTCTAGCAAACATATCTCTAGTGTTTACCAAGCCTAAATCTTTGTAATTAACCATTGTTATAAAATTTATAATTGTTAGTGAATTAATTCCTTTGCAAATGTAAAAAGAAAAAGTGTCATTCCTGCATCTTCTTCCTTAAAAATGCAGAAGGTGCAGAAGGGTTTTATGAAAAAAGACGTTAAATTTAAAAGAATAAGCAAGGATGTAATGTAAAGGTTACAAATGCCGGAATGTGATACCGGACCTCTAAATAAAAAAAATATTGAAAACGTTTTCTATTTCAAAGAAAAGCCGTATCTTTGCAAGCCGAAACAAGCCATTACACAAAAACTCCTTGAAAAAGGGAAGATGTGAAGTTACCAACAAACATTTGCAAATAATAATAACAATAAAGTATATACTGAAATGAAAAAAGGCATTCATCCTGAAAGCTACCGTCCGGTAGTGTTTAAAGACATGTCAAACGGCGACATGTTCTTGTCTCGTTCTACTTGTGCGACTAAAGACACAATCGAGTTTGAAGGCGAAACTTATCCGTTGATTAAGTTGGAAATCTCTAACACTTCTCACCCGTTCTACACTGGTAAGTCTAAATTGGTAGACACCGCAGGACGTGTAGATAAGTTCATGAACCGTTACAACCGCATTAAGAAATAAATATATCCGTATTTGTTTCCATAGCTTAAGACCGGGCATCCTGCATTCAGCAAGGATGCCCGGTTGTGTTTTTCCCAATCCGCACTACCCGATTGGATATTTTTTCATTTACCCATTGTCCTTTTCCCGGATTTCCACACGGCGGATTTTTCCACTGATGGTCTTGGGCAATTCATCCACGAACTCGATTACACGCGGATATTTGTAAGGAGCCGTCACACGCTTAACGTGGTCCTGTAATTCCTTAATCAGGTCGGGACCGGCTTTTGCCTTATAATCTTTTGCCAATACGATAGTGGCTTTTACCACTTGCCCGCGAATTTCATCGGGGACACCGGTAATAGCACATTCCACTACCGCTGGATGGGTCATCAACGCACTTTCCACCTCGAACGGGCCGATGCGGTATCCCGAACTCTTGATAACATCGTCGGCACGTCCTACGAACCAATAATATCCGTCTTCATCGCGCCAAGCCACATCGCCGGTGTAATATACACCGTCGTGCCAAGCTTCATGGGTCAGTTCGGGAGCACGGTAATATTCCTTGAACAAGCCCAACGGCTTGCCCTTATCGGTACGCACAACTATCTGTCCTTGCTCGCCATCCTCCGCCGAACGTCCGTCAGGCTTCAGCAAATCAATGTCATATTGCGGATTGGGCACACCCATGCTTCCGGGTTTCGGTTCCATCCACGGGAAGGTGGCAAGCGTCAAGGTCGTTTCAGTTTGCCCGAAGCCTTCCATCAGGCGGATGCCTGTTATCTTTAAGAATGTTTCGTATACCGAATAGTTCAACGCCTCGCCTGCCGTGGTGCAATACTCCAGCGAAGAGAGGTCGTACTTGCTCAGGTCTTCCCGAATCAAGAAACGGTAAATGGTAGGAGGCGCACAAAGCGATGTGATGCGGTAATCGTGAATCTTTTTCAAGATATCGGAAGGGGTGAACTTCTCATGGTCGTAGACGAAAATATTCGCTCCGGCTATCATTTGTCCATAGAGTTTCCCCCACACGGCTTTTCCCCAACCCGTATCGGCTATGGTGAAATGCAAACTGTCTTCGTGCAGGTTATGCCAGAAGCTTGCCGTAGTGATATGCCCCAAAGGATAAGTAAAATCATGCGCTACCATCTTCGGCTCACCGGTAGTGCCCGAAGTGAAATACATCAGCATGATGTCGTCGTTCGTATTCGCATGAGCCGGACGTACGAAAGGAGCCGCGCTTTCCATACCTTTATGGAAATCCTCGAATCCCTCGGGATACTCCGGACCTACGCTCAGCAATTTCTCTACACTGGGGCATTGCGGCATCGCGTCAACAATGTGTTGCAGGATAACTCCCTCGCCCGCCGCTACAATCATCTTGATGGTAGCCGCCTCACACCGATAAATGATGTCTTTCTTGGTGAGCAAGTGTGTAGCCGGAATCGCCACCGCCCCAATCTTGTGCAGGGCAATAATCGAGAACCAAAACTCGTAACGGCGTTTCAATATCAGCATCACCTTATCCCCCTTGCCTATTCCCAAGCTCTGGAAATAAGAAGCGGTCATATCGGTGTATTTCTTCAAATCAGCATAGGTGAACTGGATGCATTCGCCTTTGTCGTTGGTCCACAGCAAGGCTTTCTTTTCGGGACATTCGGCAGCCCAAGCATCTACCACGTCATACCCGAAATTGAAGTTGTCCGGCAGCTTTACCTTAAAATTCTTTATAAAATCCTCTTGAGAAGAAAATTGGGTCTGACTTACAAATCTTTCTAACATATTCTTTCTATCTTTTTTATTGCATCACTACCGCAAGGAATTTCACGGTCTTCCCATCAAGAGCCAACATACCGTGCGGCTTGCTCGAATCAAAATACAAACTGTCACCCGGATTCAAAATCAATTCTTTCCCGTTAATGTTCAGCAACAAGCGACCTTCTATCACAAGATTGAATTCTTGTCCTTCGTGGGTGTTGAAATAAACCGCAGTACCTTCGGGCTTAGGTTCTACCGTCACGATGAACGGATCGGCTATCCTGTCTTTAAAACCCGAAGCGAGTGATTCGTACTTGTAAGCCTTGGTACGTTCTACCGAAACTCCTGTCCCTTTGCGGGTCAAGAAGTACGATTTCATTTTCGGTTCCTCACCGAACATCAATTCATCCAACGTAATGCCATACTTATGCGCGATGCGTTGCAAGAGGCTGACCGAGAGATCGCTTTCTCCCGACTCAAGAGCACGATACTCTTCAACGGGAAGATTGCAATCCGACGCCACTTCCTCCGCACTCAAATCCAATGCGTCGCGCAAACCACGCAAACGCTCGGCAATTTGTTTTATCTGTTCGTCCATATTCTTATTTCTGTTAGTTCACGCCAAAATTACGAAAGATTTTGATATGGAAAGGCAGAAAGCTGGGAAAAATTGTAAAAATAGTACTCTTTTCAAAGCTTGTGGCATTCTCTTTCGCATCCAATCAGATATTAGAAGCTGTTTTGAATTTCTCCAAAAAGTTTTTCTTGGCTTGATGTATCCGTTTTCGTGTGTGCTTTGGGCGATTTTTTGGCCCTTTTCGCTCCTGTTCTTCGTCAGATAGCCCGCTATCTTCCTCATCACAGAAGCGAAAATGCCTCAAAAACTCATCCCAAATCATCGCACGATAAATTCAAAACAGCTTCTAGACAAAATGAAATACGGTTATGGACAAAATGAGAGCAACAGGCCGTCCCTATCCTTTGCCCGAACCTGAAAGAATCAATAACTTTGCAAAAAATTAACATCTTATAACGATACAAACGAATGAAATTACGACTTCCTTTTTTACTGGCAGCATGCTTAATGTTATCGCTCAACATACAAGCACAAGTAGAACGAAACGCTATTTATAAAATAGGCATAGGGCACTTTAATTATACCCCGAAAGGAGAAAATGACAATGCCGGGAAAATATTGAAAAACATCACTACATCAATTATAAAAGGGAAAAATACCAATACCTCGTAACACATCGAACGCAACATGTCGGTTTCATAAGGCTGAATGCCCGGCAGGTGGTTTTGTTCCACCGAATCGAGCAGATGCAACGCCCGTTCCGGATTTTGTAAATGTATCTTTTGAACGTAGCGAGGAGTGAGGATAACGGTTTGTGCCGACACATGGATGTTATTAAAAAACAGCCCTATCACCAATAGGATAGCAATCCCTAAAACTTTCATACCTTTTTGCCTATTATTTGTATGTGTGGCAAAGATATAATGAAAAAACAGATAAAGCAAATAAAAAAGGTACGGATGAATGCTTTTCCAGCTTCGTCCGCACCTGCTTTCGGTTTCGTTTCTAAGTGCACTTAGAAGCTGTTTTGAATTTATCGTGCGATGATTTGGGATGAGTTTTTGAGGCATTTTCGCTTCTGTGATGAGGAAGATAGCGGGCTATCTGACGAAGAACAGGAGCGAAAAGGACCAAAAAATCGCCCAAAGCACACACGAAAACGGATACATCAAGCCAAGAAAAACTTTTTGGAGAAATTCAAAACAGCTTCTTAACGTTCTTTCCACTGAATGTCACCTCCAGCACTGAGGTATACATCCCATTCGTCCCATACTTCCACTTCGTAGAACGTACCTTCGGGAGTCTCTACACATTCGCAATCATCATTTCCCCAATAAGCGTGTTCACCGAACTCTGCTTTCAACGCCGCTTTCACCGCATCGGGCAATTCATCCGGATATACATCATACGTGGTGCGCATCCATTCTTCACGGAAGTTGAAAAGCACCTCTTTTTCACGGCGGTCATGGATGATATCCACTTCGATGCGTCCGTCATCGTAATCACGTTCGCGGATAACCGCGCCCGGATAATTCGCCTGGATGAATGCTTCAATGCCCGTAGTTACCTGCGTGTCTCCATCCGAAGGGAGGTCCGTACCCGCATCAGGACGGCCGATTTCTTCTCCTTGCTCGTTCAGGTAGATTTTCTTTTCACGGTCTCCGCGCTCTATCTCCACACAGTAATAACGATTGGTGGCGGTTTCGTAACGGTCTACATCATCAATGCGATAATCAGGATAATTGGCCTGCACGAACGCTTGAACCACATCGGGTACATTCCGCCAGCCGTATTCCGTCTTGGTGCTGACCCATGCCGAAAAAGCATCGAACCAGATTTCATGCTTCATGCCGTCCTGTATGATTTCAACTTCCGTCCCGTTGCGTTCTACATCTATGTCCACAATCCGTGCGCCGGGGAAATGCTGGTCAATCCAGTCATTTACGCCTGCCACCGGAGTCTGGGGCAAATAGCCGGTATAATCGTTGTCCTTCCCGTCGTTGTCCACATATTCGTTTACCAATATGCCGCTTTCGGTATAATAAAGGTCAACTTCCGTCCCGCCGTTTTTCATCTCGATGACATAAAGCTTTTCGGCACCGAAACGGTCCAATACATCTACTTCCCTATCTGGAGTCCAGCTGGCATACGCACTTTGGGCGATAGCTTCCTGTATGGCTTGAGGCAACGCCGAATAAGGTATTTCGGTTTCAGTCATTCCCCAACGGGCATCATCCAACGCATACCAAGCGATGGTTTCCCCGTTCTCACCCATAAACTCGGCTATGGCATATCCGTCTTTCACCGACCATTCGGCACGTGTTTGTCCATATTGGCTTTGGAAAGCGTCTAATACGGCTTGCGGCACCATACCGTTACCGCCGTCAGACACATCGTCATCATCACTACACGACACAAAGAAAAGCATCCCGCTAATCAAGAGTGTCCAAAAGGTTAAATACTTCTTCATCGTTTTTCTTGCTTTTACATTTGTTTGACGCAAAGATGACGAACGATTCTGAAAAGATTCTGAAATGTCAGAAGCTGTTTTGAATTTATCGCCCAAAGCACACACGAAAACGGATACATCAAGCCAAGAAAAACTTTTTGGAGAAATTCAAAACAGCTTCTCAAAACAGCTTCTCAATCCAAATACAAATAATCGTAATGCACCAAAGGACGTTTGCCGTGCTCGCCCTGCATCTGGCGGGCCTCTTCCGCACTTACCCCGATGCGCCCTACTCCGATTTGCCTTCCTCCGGCATCCATTATCCGGACGATATCGTCCTTCTCGAAATCACCTTCGATGCGGGTTACGCCTACGGGCAGGATGCTTACGGCTTTCTTGCCTTTCAATGCTTCGGCCGCCAGGGCGTTCAAGTGCAATTCTCCCTTGGCGAATCCTTCGCTATGGGCAATCCATTTCTTTACGCTCGATACGGCTTCGGGCGCAGGGACAAAACGGGTGCAGACCGTATCTTCGGGATGTTCCAGCAAGTCTATCAGGATATTGTCCCGCTTCCCATTGGCGATAATGACCAGAATGCCTTCGTCCGCCACCTTGCGGGCAATGGTGGTCTTTGTCAGCATCCCTCCTCTTCCGAACCCCGATTTCTCGGTCTGGATATAATCGGAAAGGTCTTTCCCTTGTTCTACCTCGCGTATCACCGAAGTGCCCGGCTCGGAAGGCGAACCGTTATAGATACCGTCAATGTTGCTCAGGATAATCAAGGCTTGCGCGTCGAGCATCGAAGCCACCAGCCCCGAAAGCTCGTCGTTATCGGTGAACATCAGTTCGGTGACCGATATGGTATCGTTTTCGTTTACAATCGGAATCACCCCGTTTTCCAGCATCACCTGCATGCAATGCCGTTGGTTGAGGTAATGCCGGCGGGTGCCGAAGCTTTCTTTGGTGGTCAGCACTTGCCCTACGGCTATCCCGTGCTCACGGAACAGTTCATAGTAACGGTTTATCAACTTCGCTTGTCCTACGGCTGAATACAACTGGCGCTGGTCTACGCTATCCAGCTTGCGCGATACCTTTATCTCGCTACGTCCCGAAGCGACCGCTCCCGAAGAGACCAGCACCACCTCGACTCCTGCCTTGTGCAGTTCCGCCACTTGGTCGACCAGTGCCGACATGCGGGTCACATCCAGCGTCCCGTCTTTCCGCGCCAGCACATTGCTGCCTATCTTTACCGTTATCCGGCTATATGGATACTTCATGTCTTGTTCTTTATTATACATTATATTATATAGGCAACAAATGTACGGATTTTCTTTGGGAAAAAGACAAATATATCCCTTCAAAAAGTAACATACCTTCACGTGCCCATACAGATATATCACTTTGCCTACGCAGATAGATGACTTTCCCCCGGTCTTTTCCGCCTCTTGCCCGAGGGTGTTTGGACTCATGAAAACATCAGCCTTTTGTTTTTTCGCCAAATTTGTTTTATCTTCGGAGCGATATTAAATACTTACAACTATGCATACAGGCCAACATCTTACCACACATCCACACATTCCGGAAGAAATGCCCTCCGGAAGACTTCTCTTAGGAGCTGTAGCAGGCGACATCATCGGTTCAGTTTACGAACACTACCGGACCAAACGCATTGATTTCCCTCTCTTCCCCCAAGGCTCACGGTTTACTGATGACACCGTGATGACCATTGCCAATGCCGACTGGCTATTGAACGGAGGAGATTTAGCACGCATCATGCAACGCTATGGGAACCGTTATCCGAATGCCGGATACGGAGGGATGTTCCGGCAATGGTTACAAGCCGGACAACCTCAGCCTTATCATAGCTTCGGGAACGGGTCTGCCATGCGGGTCAGTCCCATAGGATGGGCATTCAGTACATTGGAAGAGACATCAGACGCCGCCAGCCGGAGTGCTTCGGTCACCCACAATCACCCCGAAGGCATCAAAGGAGCACAAGCCGTAGCTGCCAGTATCTTCCTGGCACGGCAAGGCGAAACGAAACAAAAGATAAGGACATACGTGGAAACTACTTTCGGATACGACTTGCACCGCACTTGCGATGAAATACGTCCGTCCTACCGGTTCGATTCCCGATGCCAAGGTTCCGTTCCCGAATCCATCATTGCCTTTTTAGAAAGTACAGACTACGAAAGTGCCGTCCGCTTAGCGGTCTCCCTAGGAGGAGATGCCGATACGATGGGAGCGATTGCAGGCAGCATTGCCGAAGCTTATTACGGAAAAGTACCGGAAGCCATCTGCCAAGAAACCCTCCAAAGGCTTCCTTCCGAATTTATAGACATACTGGAAAGATTTTCAGGAAAATTCTGGAATCAGTTCAGACAAACGTAGGGATGATAAATCATAGTCAATCGGAAATGAATTGCGAAAAGCATTCCGAAAGGCGTCCACATAAATGCACACAAGAATTTCGTGTTAACCTAAAAATAACATAGCGATATAGTAGAACAAAATTGGTTTGCGAAAAATGGAATGGAACACAGAGACACAAAGACACAGTGATTGCTTTGTGCATGCCGTTGATGATTTGCCCGCTTCCTTTCGTGCGTCCTGTCCGTTTCCGGATAACCCCCATAAGGTTCGGATTCCTGTATGCCGGCAACATGGAATGCCTCCGGATGTTCCGCCGCATGGGTTGGCTATACCTTATTATAATAAGTATATCGGCATTGGGATGTCTGCACGGCAATGTACGGGTGGCAAAGGCAGGCATGTTGCTTTGGGGCGTTATCCAGTCGGGTGCCTATAGCTACGTGCCCGATACGCATCTGTTGCAGAAGTTTAAGAGTTACCGTATCCTGCAGGGGGAATTATGGAAAGCGAATAGCTGGAATGCATCGGTGCTGTTCCTGCCTTTCGGGATGATGTGCATTGCCGGTGGATTCCGGACAGAAGACATGCTGTTCTTCTTTTCCTGCCTGATGGCAGGTATCCTCTACCTGCAAATCATGGCGTTGTTCCGTTGGGTCTGTCCGGCATCTGCCGGAATGGTGATGATGCAGCTTGCCGTATGTATTCCCTTGTTTGCATGGACCTGTTTCGTCTGGGCAGGCTGTTTGGCAGGGCTGGTGATTGTGGGAATACTTTCATATGTGGTATGGATAAAATGGAAAGCTATATGGAAATAATGTGTATGGAAAATGTGTCGAAGTCGTTCGGGCGTGTAAAAGTGCTCGACGGTGTTTCGCTGGCTTGCGACTGGGGAAAGGTGTACGGGCTGGTAGGGGACAATGGGGCAGGAAAAACCACTTTGTTCCGTTGCCTGACGGGGATGACATCGTACGAAGGTACGATTCGGAAAGGTGAATGGGTGACGGTAGGCTATCTGCCTGCCGACAATTTCTTCTATCCGCTGGTGACGGGATACGAGTACATCGCGTTTTGCCTGCGGGCATACGGCAAGAAGGTAGGCCGGAAACAAATCGATTACCTGAATGCAAACATGTTCCACCTGCCTCTCGACCGCTATGCTTCCGAATATTCCACGGGGATGCAAAAGAAGCTGGGCTTTATGGCGGTTTACCTGCAAGACCCCGACCTTTATATTCTGGACGAACCTTTCAACGGCATCGACCTGAAAGGGTGTATCCGGATGAAACACCTGATAAGCTACCTGAAAGCGCAATGGAAAACCGTCATTCTGTCTTCGCACCGGCTGGATGTCTTGCATGAAGTGTGCGACAGCATCCATTACCTGCGTGAGGGCAGGCTGCTGAAAGGATTCGCCTGCGGGTCTGTTGAAGAAATCGAGCGGTTTATCCTGAACGAGGAAGAAGGAGCGTGAGTGCTTTTCACCACAGATTGCACGGACTGGAAAAGAACAGAAACAGTTTTGAATGAATCGGAGAAGGACGTTGCGTACATTTATAATTAATTCCTCAATACCTTCACTACATTTCAGTTTCCGCTTAGGTTGTATATCGATGCAAACGATACCTTTTTATGGTTTCCGTCCCAAGAACATACGGTTTTGGGACGGAAACCATATGTTTTTGCATCGGAAACCGTACGGTTTTGAGACGGAGAACGTAAAAGTAAGGCTGCTTCAAACAGGTTATCTCCCATTCAATCCTGCATTAATTCATTCTCGGCCGAACAAATTTATTGTATTTAGAAGCTGTTTTGAATTTCTCCAAAAAGTTTTTCTTGGCTTGATGTATCCGTTTTCGTGTGTGCTTTGGGCGATTTTTTGGTCCTTTTCGCTCCTGTTCTTCGTCAGATAGCCCGCTATCTTCCTCATCACAGAAGCGAAAATGCCTCAAAAACTCATCCCAAATCATCGCACGATAAATTCAAAACAGCTTCTTAGAACAAGATGAGAAAATAAAAGTTGAACCAGTGAATAATATATCTTCATTTGGTGCATCGTTAGAATTCATTATGGAATCCATTAAAAAGCCAGTTCATACTGTAGTGGTACTGTTTGTTATAGGACGATACTTCCTGTTTCTTCGCAAATCTTCATCTCTGCTCCTTGGAACACAATTTTCAGCAGATGTAGCTGGGTATGGGTGCAGAGCCGTCTCACTATTTTGTCCCCACTGTATTTTCTCAGTTGTTCGTTGGCTTCCCTGCTCTTCTCTTCTATTTCCGCATCGGTAGCGGAAGGCTTCACGTATTTCAGTTCCATGATGTAGCTGTGGGCAATTTCAGGGAAACGAGCTTTGTCGGGTAGCAGAAAGAAATCGCTGTATCCGTAGTTCAGTTCGGTTTCTGGCTCTACCAAATAGAGGCTGTTCAGTGCCAGGAATGCTTTAAAGAATCCCTGCAGGTTGTGTTCTCCCAAGATGCTGTCTCTTACGGATGAGTTCTCCCGGTATGCAGTAGCGATACGGTTTAGTAGTGGATTCCATTCTCCGTCAAAAGACATCAGGTCCATTTCATCCTGTAAGGCAATGATGTCCATATGCGCATTACGGTTGAAATAGTCTCGCATAAAACTCCAGTATTGTTCACGGATGCAGTTGTTGGGTATGGTCATTTCGATACGTCTTCCCACACTTCTTTTCATGGTGAGCAGTCCGTAATAATAGAGGAGGCTTCTGAAATTCTCATCTTCTGTTATGTATTCGGCAGGGAACGAAGTCTTCAGTGTCATCAGTATCGAACCTTTGGCAGCTATCTCTTCGATGACACTCATACGGTTTTCCCGCTGGTTTCCCCGGTCAATGTCTGCAAGCATTTTCAGCTTTTTGTAGTCGGTACGGATATTCTTGTCTACCATTTCTTTAGGAGCACGTGCGTACTGAACCTGATGTCTCAGGTAGTAATAAACCATATCACAATTGTACAATCGGTCATCATTCAGGCATTCTTCGGCGAAACAATAGTTATTATACCATGGCTTCATTTCCGTCATCATGGTTTCGATGTCAGCATCGGCACGTAGTTTGCCGTTTTCCTGATAATAACGGAACATCTTCCTTACGTCTGTTTCCGAGAATCCGAGCATGTGGTTGAATTCCGGTGCTTGCGAGATGTTCCAGTCGATGTTGTATCCGCTTGACAAGTCGTCTAATGTAACCGGTGATACACCGATAAGAAATACGCGGGTGAACATGGCTTTGAATAATTTGAAGTATGCACGATAGAAACCACTCGCATGGGTCAGGCGCCGAAACAGTTCTTTGCCACCATTGCTTAAGATAACATTGGTGAAATTATCATATTCGTCAATTATCAGGTAAAGTGGATATCCTTTTTTGTGTGCATGTAGATTGATGTAGTTCAGTTTGGAACGGGCACTGCTTTCTTTTTTGACTTCTTGCTCAAATCCGTTGTCGTAGAAACTGGCATAGATTTCGGCAAAAACGTCCAGTACTTGTCCACAATATTTGTTGAAGTTTTCTTCCAATTCCTGTTCATTGAATCCTGTTCCCACAATGGAAAAATCAAAATAGATAATCTGAAAAGCATTCTTCAGCGGTGTGGGATGTTCCTTTATCCACAATCCGTCAAACAGCATATCGAACCGGTCTGCTTTGGCAATGTCGTAATACGCCTGCATCATGCTGACGAATACGCTCTTGCCGAATCTTCTGGGACGGATTAGGAAAAGGTAGTTGCCCATATCCTCCAGCAGGGGAAGATACATCGTCTTGTCTACGTAATAGGAATTTTCTTGCCTTAGCTGTTCAAAATTTGCCACTCCGTAAGGGATGCCTTTCACTTTTTCCTTTTCCATACCAGAATTGTTTTATGGGTTTATCATACGACAAAGATACATTTTTTTCACCACAGATTGCGCAAAAGATTGTTTTTTGTTTGATGTCAGCCAGGGGTGTGGTTTTCTATCGTGAATCCCCGTTAACCTAAAGATAACATTTCGATAACATAGCGTGCGGAGGCAAAAGCTTACTTTTGCATCGTTAAAAGGAAAATAATCTGATAAAAAGTAATAAGAAAAAGTTTATGAAATTTCCATGAGATAAAAAAATCACGCCAAAGAG
>ULVE01030711.1_pt1 | contig 11807 bp, 9 predicted proteins | sample 1959161 | NCBI WGS metagenome assembly ULVE01 (sample SAMEA4835778, study PRJEB28245) | human gut metagenome | biome: gut microbiome; material: fecal sample | place: Denmark | collected 2008
CTATTATATATTTGATTACGAGGAGATTTAATGAAACGATTTAAAATTATTTTAGTAGCATTAGTTGCAGCAACTATGATTCAGGCAGTGCCTATAACTGCAAATGCAAAAACAAACAATGATACTTCAAAATCAATAGTTACACAAAATACTGTATCAGATAAAACTATAAAAATTATTGATATTCAAATCGAAGCCAAAAACGGTTCAGATATTACAGCTAAAGTTCAGCAGGCACTTGATGTTGCAAGAGATTTTGCAATGGATAGTGTTCCGTATAGAATTATTATCCCTAAGGGTACTTATACTATCTCATCTGCACTTGAAATTTATAGTAATACACAAATCTGTGCTGAGGGCGCTCATATAATCAAGCAAAGCTTTTCGGGTGGTATGCTGAGAACAGCCTTTCCAAAAGGTGACAATAAGTTATATGGATATTCAGGATATAAGAATATTAAAATTGTTGGTGGAATATGGGACGGAAATGCAGAAAGCCAAAAATATGGCGAAGGAAAATGCAAGGTATTTTCAAGCTTTAGGTTTGCACACGCTACAAATATAACTCTCGAAAATCTTTCCATAACTAATAATGTTGGTTCACATCATCTTGAACTTGGTGGTATTGATGGTGCTACAATCACAGGTTGTACCTTTGAAGGTTATAAAGATGGTGGTATTTCTGGTGGAAAAGAGGCTATTCAGCTTGATGTTATGTATAGCCCAGAAGTTTTCGTAGGCTATCCGGCTTTTGATGATACACCTTGCATAAATGTAAAAATATCGAATAATACTTTTAAAAATGTAAATAGAGGTGTTGGAAATCATACAGCTGTAAATGGAGTGTATTTTGAAAATGTAGAAGTGACAAATAATATCTTTGAAAATATTACTCAGCAGTCAATTCTTGCATTAAATTGGAAAGATTGCAATATTTCAAATAATATTATGAGGAATGTGGGTTCTGGTGTTGATTTTAAATATATGGAGCCAACTCTATATAATAATCCAAAGGTTGGCAGTACAAATATAGATTCACAGTCAAAATCTACTATTTCAAATAATATAATCTCAATAAGCTCAAGTGCAAATGAAAATCTTCCATATATTTTTGGTATTCGTGCTTGGGGTACAACTATTAATGAAGCTAATAATTCAAACTCAATTTTAGAAGGAAATTATTTTGTTGAGGGTGTGGATATTTTTAATAATAATATTACAGCACTTGGTAGAATAGACGCTGGAATTTCTGGAAAGCTTATGAACGATAGCAAAATCTATAACAATATAGTAGATTTTTCAAATTCTAAAGGCAATGAAAACAGCAGAGGCATTTATCTAAGGCAAAGCAATAATAATACAATAGAAAATAATACTTGCCATCAGATTAATGGTACTGGTGGAAATGGTATACATCTTTCAGCAAGTGATAAAAATATTATAAAAACTAATACTATTACTGATTGTACAGGCAATGGCATCTCACTTAATACCTATTCAAATGAAAATCAGATTATAGGTGGCAACGTTCTTGGAAATTCTGTGAATGGAATTTCATTGAATTCAAGCAGTGCAAATACTGTAAAGAATATAAGTGATGTTAAGGGCAACGGAAATTACGGAATTATAATAAGCAATTCCTCAAGTAGCAATAAAGTTATAGGAGTAAAAGTAGACTCGAATAAAAAGAGTGGAATAGCTGTGAGCGGTTCAAGCTCAAGTAATACACTTACAAATAATGTTTCTAAAAACAATGGCGGAAACGGTGTTTTGATTTATAACTCTGCTAATAATATCGTAAGCTCATCTTCTTTCTCAGCTAATAAGAATTATGGACTTACAATTTCAGGCAATAGTAGGTCGAATAAAGCAACTTTATGTGATTCAAATAATAATAAAAAAGGACAGGCTGTTATTACAGGTAAATCAAGCAACAATAATGTTGATGTAATAAAGACAGACAATAAAGCAAAAGAAACATTGCCAAGTATTCCGCAAGGTGTTAAGCTTGGAGGTCGTACATCTACTAAAATAAAACTTCAATGGAGTAAAAGTGAAAATGCAAGCGGATATTATGTATACCGAAAAGACAATAACGGCATTTATAAAAAGATAAAGACTATTGAGGGAAATTCTATACTTTCTTTCATAGATAGCGGACTTACTCCAAATAAAAGCTATTCTTATAGAATTACTGCCTATTATAAATCAAATGGCAATGTTATAAACTCAAGCTATTCTAAAACTGTAAGCTATACTACACTTTTAAAAGCAACAGATAGGTTTACTGGAACATCTACAAAAAATACCATAACTCTTAAATGGAATAAGGTTTCGGGTGCTACTGGATACTATGTATATAGATATGACGCAAAATCAAATAGCTATAAAACCCTTATAACATTTAATAATGAAAATAGTCTTTCAGTAAGAGTTACAGGTCTTAACCCAAATACAAAATATACTTATAAAGTTATGGCATTTAAGAAAACAAATAGTGGTATTTTAAAGGGAGATATTTCAAAAGCTTTGTCTGTTACAACTAAAAAATAAGCAGAAAAAATCTATTGACAAAGCATTTTTAAAGTGCTATATTAGCATTAGAAATCAAATAGATTAAATGTAATGATAAGGAAGCGTTTTTCAAATACGGTTTCAAAAGAGAGCAGAGGTCATCGGCTGAAAGCCTTTGCAGAAACTATGATTAACGACACCGCCTTTGAACATTACTGCGAAATAAGCAGTAACGCCTGCCTGCGTTATGGACATTAACGAGATGACGGATTTTTATTATATTATCCGTTAAGCTTGGGTGGAACCACGGTGAAAATTCCCCGTCCCAGTGTATCCTTAGTGATGCTTTGGGGCGGTTTTTATTTTGTCTGTTTGGTAAATTCTATTTTAATAAGGAGCTGTTGAAAAATGATTAAGGTAACGCTTAAAGACGGAGTTGTTAAAGAGTATGAGAGCGGAACAACAGTTGCAGAGGTTGCAAAGTCACTTGGTGCAGGACTTTATAAGTCTATGTGTGCCTGTAAGATTAATGGCAATGTCTGCGATATAAGAACTCCACTTACAGAGGATTGTGAGCTTGCTATCCTCACTTTTGATAATGTTGATGGTAAAAAGGCTTTCTGGCATACTACATCTCATATTCTTGCTCAGGCTGTTAAGAGATTATATCCTGAGGCAAAGTTTGCTATTGGCCCTGCGATTGACACAGGCTTTTATTATGATTTCGATGTAGAAAAACCATTCTCTCCTGAGGACTTAGAAAAGATTACAGCAGAGATGAAGAAAATCGTTAAGGAAGGACTTGAGCTTGAAAAGTTTGAGCTTTTTCCTGATGAGGCTGTTAAACTTCTTGAGGAAAAAGATGAGCCATATAAGGTTGAGCTTTGCAAGGAACATGCAGATAAGGGAGAGCCAATCAGCTTTTATAAGCAGGGCGAATTTATAGACCTTTGTGCAGGTCCTCACCTTATGTCTGTTGCTCCTGTAAAGGCTATTAAACTCACAGCCTGTACTGGCGCATACTGGCGTGGAAACCAAAATAATCGCCAGCTTTGCAGAGTTTATGGTGTTTCTTTCCCTAAGGCATCTATGCTTGAGGAACATCTCAAGATGCTTGAGGAGGCTAAGGAGCGTGACCACAACAAGATAGGCAGAGAGCTTGAGTACTTCACAACTGTTGACTATGTAGGTCAGGGACTTCCTGTACTTCTTCCTAAGGGTGCAAGAGTTATCCAGTTACTCCAGAGATGGGTTGAAGATGTTGAGCAATCAAAGGGCTGCTTGTTGACAAAAACACCACTTCTCGCAAAGAGAGAGCTTTATAAGATTTCAGGACACTGGGACCACTATCTCGATGGTATGTTTGTTCTTGGTGACCCATATGACGAGGAGAAAGATTGCTTTGCACTTCGTCCTATGACTTGCCCATTCCAGTATCAAGTATTCCTCAATAAACAGCGTTCTTACAGAGAACTTCCTATGAGATTGACAGAAACATCTACACTTTTCAGAAATGAAGCAAGTGGTGAAATGCACGGACTTATCAGAGTTCGTCAGTTTACAATCTCTGAGGGACACTATATTCTCCGTCCTGACCAGCTTGAGGAAGAATTTAAGAACTGTCTCGAGCTTGCAAAATATTTCCTCGATACAGTAGGTCTTCTTGAAAATTGCACATTCAGATTCTCTCAGTGGGACCCTGAAAATAAGAATAATAAGTATGAGGGTACAAAGGAGCAGTGGGAGGAATCTCAGGCAGTTATGAAGAAGATTCTTGACCATATCGGACTCGATTACGAAATTGGTATTGATGAGGCTGCATTCTATGGTCCTAAGCTTGATATTCAGTATAAGAATGTATTCGGCAAGGAAGACACAATCGTTACTATCCAGATTGATATGCTCGAGGCAGAAAGATTTGGAATGTACTATGTTGATAAGGACGGTCAAAAGAAGATTCCTTATATTATTCATAGAACTTCACTTGGCTGTTACGAAAGAACTCTTGCTTATATGCTTGAGCGTTTTAATGGTGTACTTCCACTCTGGCTTGCACCTGAGCAGATAAGACTTCTTCCTATCAAGTCAGCTCATAACGAATATGCACAATCTATCGCAGATAAGTTGACAGTACTTGGAATGAGAGTAACTGTTGATAGTAGAGAAGAAAATATCGGCCCTAAGATTAAGAACGCAAGACTTGAGAGAATACCATATATTCTTGTTATCGGTGATAATGAGGTTGCTTCTAATACAGTTACAATTCGTTCAAGAAAAAGAGGCGAGATGCCTAATACTCCTGTTGATGAATTTATCCAAATGGTCAAAACAGAGGTTGACACTAAAGAAAAATAATTTTTGAGTTATTTCTGTTTTTATAGTTGAATATTTATCTACATTTAGCACGGCTCGGATTTCGGGCTGTGCTTTTGTATTTGTAGGAATTGAATATTATTCCTGAAAATATCTCGATTATTGAAATAAAACAGTATAAAGTAGAAAAAGCTGTGTCTTTTTTGTACAATATTGCAATTTGAATTTTATTAGTTTATACTAAAAATCTTCAACTTAATGTAGCGTGATGTACGAATCAGATAGCATAAAATGTAAAGTTTTCTGTAAGTATTGACAAATTGAATGAAATCGTGTTTAATAATATTAAAGAAATTGAGAAACTATATCTTTTGAATCATAAATAAAATATCGTTATATTACAGAATAATATTATTTGATGAAAATTGTGCTTTATTAAAATTTCATCAAACTTATCGTGGTTTAAATTCAAAATTTTATTTTTAAGAAATTTAGGCAAAGAAAATATATAATTTGTGCTATATAACATTCAAACCTAACATATTAAATTTCCGTAGTGAAACCGATATTTTCTTAAAATGACAGGTGGTGAATTTTATGCTGAATTTTGATGGAACAGCTATATCTATGGGTTACGCTATCGGAAAGATTCTTTATTTGAATAATTCAAAAAAGAGTATTCCAAAATATACAATAACAGATACAGAAAAAGAAATGGCAAGACTTATAGAAGCAAGAAATGCAGTTTATGACCAGCTAACCATTTTAAATGAACGAGCAAAGGAAAGCATCGGTGGTAAAAATGCTTTGATTTTCCAATTTCATCAGATGCTTCTGAACGATAATTCTCTTAGAGATTATTCAAAAAATATAATAATAAATGAACATATGAATTGCGAATATGCTGTGAAAAAAACATCAGAGCATTTTTATAACATCTTTGCCAATTTAGAAGATGATTATATGAGAGAGCGTGCAGATGATATTGTCGATTTATCTAACAAGCTTTTAAATACGCTTATGTCAGAAAATGAGATAAGCAAGGTTAATATAACAGAGCCTTTTATTATTGCTGCGAGAGAACTTTACCCGAGTGATACACTTTCTTTCACAAAAGAAAATATACTTGGTATTATTACATCTGTTGGTTCTTTTACTTCTCACGCATCTATTATATCAAGAATTTTGGGCATACCGTCTATCTCTAATACAAATGCCGTTTTAGAGCGTTTAAATGGCAGATATGCCATTCTTGATGGGGAAAAGGGAAAGCTCTTTGTTGACCCAACAGAGGGTATGCTTTCTCAGTATAGGTCTAAGAAGGAACGATATGAACAATATCGTCAAATGCTCAATAGCCAGAAAAATCTTCCTACTGAAACAATAGACGGAAAGAAAATAGGACTTTTTGCAACAATCGGTTCAATAGACGGTGCTCAGGTTGCAATAGATAATGATGCAGAGGGAATAGGCTTTTTGAAAAGTGATTTTCTCTTTGCCGGAAGAGCGTCTTTGCCAAGTGAAGATGAGCAGTTTATGGCATACAGAGCAATCTCTAAAACGATGGGAACAAAGGTTACTAACATATGCATGCTCGATATGCTTCCAGAGCAAGAGTGTAGCTACTTTAATATATCAAAGGAAAGTAATCCTGCTATGGGTATGCGTGGAATAAGACTTCTTCTTGAAAATCCAAGTGTGCTTAAAAAACAGTTAAGAGCTATATATAGAGCTTCAGCTTTTGGTAAGGTTTCTATATGTATTCCTATGGTATCATCTGCAAATGAAGTGCGTTCCTTTAAAAAGACGGCTAAAGAGGTTCGTGATGAATTAAAGAGAGAGGGCATAAATTATGACCCATCAACGCAGATAGGAATAATAGTAGAAACACCTGCGGCGGCAGTTATAAGCGATATTCTTGCCGAAATGGTAGATTTTATAAACATAGGTACTAATGATTTAACTCAATATACCTTGGCTGTTGACAGAAATAATGAGGACCTCATAAATTTCTACATAACAGCACATAAAGCGGTTTTAAGACTTATTAAGATGACCATACAAAATGCTCACAAGGCAGAAATTCCTGTTGGAATATGTGGTGACCTTGCTGCTGATAAGCGACTTACAGAAAAATTCTTGAGATATGGTGCAGATAGTTTTTCGATTATTCCAAGCAAAATACTTGAGATGCGTTCTGAAATAAGAAAAGTAGACCTTAATGAAAAGAAATCAAAATAAAGGTGATTAGATGGATTCAAAAGAGCGAGCATTGCTTGCTATTGAAGCTCTAAAAAAAGAATATCCTGATGCAATATGTTCACTTGTTTATACTGAACCTTTACAGCTTCTTATAGCTACAAGGCTTGCTGCACAATGTACAGATGCACGAGTAAATATGGTTACTCCAGCATTATTTGAACGCTTTAAAACAGCAGAGGATTTCGCAGAGGCTGATATATCAGAAGTGGAAAAGTATATTCATTCTTGCGGACTTTATAAGACTAAGGCGAGAGATATAGTTGCTATGTGTCAGATGCTTGTTTCAGATTTTGGTGGGGTAGTGCCTGATACAATCGAAAAGCTGATAAAGCTCCCTGGCGTAGGTAGAAAGACGGCAAACTTAGTTGTTGGGGATATTTTTGGAAAGCCTGCTGTGGTTGTTGATACTCATTGCATAAGGATAACCTCAAGACTTGGTTTTCATTCTATTAAAGATGCAAATAAGATAGAAAAGATATTGAGAGATGTTCTTCCACCAGAAGAAAGCAATGATTTTTGTCATAGGCTCGTACTTCATGGCAGAGCTGTCTGTGACGCACGAAAACCAAAATGCGATGAATGTTGTATGAATGGCTTTTGCGAATATTACAGCCAAAATAAGGCGATTTAAAATATATAAATAAGCATTTGCAAGAGGATTATGTTTTTTCTTGCTCCTCTTGAAAAGCCAAAAAACATATGATATAATATGACCAAAAGAACCAAAATAGTCATATTTCAAGGAGGTTCAATCTTGGCTTTTACCGAATACGAAACAGAACAGCTCCGCAAGGCACTGCTGAAGGAAACGAGACACTGTGCGGTCACGCTGGGAATGAAGAAAACCTCTGTTGACCAGTTAACGAAGGCTGTAGGTATAGCAAAAGGCTCATTCTATAAATTTTATGAATCAAAGGAAATGCTGTTCTTCGCAGTTTTGGAGGGCATCCATTCCGAGCTTTACGGAGTGGCTGACCAAGCATTGAGCGAAACTGCCAGTCTGCCGACCTCAGAACGTGCGGCAAAGGCAATCCTTGCCGTATGCAAACGGCTGTCCGATACTGGCGACATGATTTTCATAGAAAACGATGCTAAGCTGCTTTTGCAGAGATTGCCAGAGGAAGTGAAAAAAGTGCATTACCACGATGACGAGACGCATATTCGCCAGCTTCTGGAGAAATATGACCTTGTGCCAAAGTGCGGTACTTCCTTGGCTGTCGCTACTGTATTTGGATTAATTCTCACAGTTTCGCACAAGGAGCAAATAGGAGAACTATACCCTCAAGTGCTGGAAACGCTGGTAAACGGCACTTGTAGGGAATTATTTTAATAGACCAAAATGCCACAGAGATGTGGCATTTCAAAGACACACGAGTTAGCTAAATCTAACCTTATGTTTTGTATGTATTGGTTAGACAAATCTAACAAAAAAGGAATGATAGCGATGCTATAACACGAAAATTTCTGGAACAGAAATGTCAGTTTATACAACCGTTTCATGCGAAAGGATTGTGAGGCATAAGTCTCTATAATAAAAGTTGGGGGTAGAAAAAGAGCCTACAGATAAAAAGTAGAGAATATTTTACCAAAATCCGTATTTTACATATGTTTTCCAACAAACATATCAATTCTACAATAAAACAAGCGACAGTTTAATTTTCTGCCACTTGCAATTACACTTTATTCTATTTTTTCAGATTACGCAAACTATTGACATTGAGCTAAAATTTTTAAATAGAGCATATAAACAAAACCGCATTAACACTGATACCTCAGCATTAATGCGGTTTTGTTTTGGCAAATCACTCTAATTTGGATACAAGCTGCACCTCACAGCCTTACAAAAGCCTTTGAAACAAGGCGTCTTTCGGCTTCTTGCACACGATTATTATTCCTGCTCGACTTGATGGCTTGCGCCATTCAGTTGGACTTTTTTGTTTTTGCAAAGGTTGGAGATTATTTCCCTTGTGATAGTGATACAGTAAAGCCAGAATATCTTGTCTGGGACGCAAGCATGGACGCAAATTTTAAACAGATTGAGCTTCTCATAAATCAGCTATATACAATATCTGAAATGGGTTCTGCTGTGTTTGGTGATTTGACGAATAAGGCAGGTGATGTTCCAAGCGGTTCGGCTTTAAGACGATTGATGATGTCACCACTCGCCAAAGCACGCAGGATTGCAAATCGTTTCGACACGACTTTGAAGAAAATTATATCTGCAAGTGCTGAAATTCTTGGAACAAAAATTGCACCCGAAGAAATCACTATTACATGGCATGATGGCTTACCTGCCGACCCAGCGGAAGACGCTGAAATCATGTCAGTTCGTACAGGCGGAAAGGCTACATTATCGCAATATACAGCAATACAAAGGCTTGATGATATGTCGGCTGCTGATACAGATGCGGAGCTTGCTATGATACGCTCTGATGATATTGATTCAAGCGTTGGCTTAGAAGAACCTGCCCTTGAGCCTATCGAGGGTATCTGATGAATACGCAGAAAAGACTGATTGAAACATATCAGAAGGCACAGAAAAAGCTTGTTGAGATAATCAAGCGTAAACAGGCTTATGGCTCGGCAGCAGCTTATGAAAGGTCGCTTTTAAGGCAGATTCAAAAGGAGCTTAAAAAGCTGAAAAAATCTTCAAAAGCACTTGTTGAACAGCTTGTAAAAGAAAACTACAAGACAGGCTTGCAAAGTCTGATTGATGACCTTATAAAAGATGATACAGCACCAAGATTGTTTAATATGTTCAGCGGACTTAACACAAGTCAGATTGAACTTATTACTCAAAATGCTAATATTGACTTAAACAAGTCGATTAACATTGTTGGTCGAAGAATGCAGGACGCAGTCAGAGAAGCTGGCATTGAAGCGACAGCAGAGAAGCTCACAACAGGTCAGACAATCAGAGAAATGCAGAAAAATCTTCAAGATAAACTTAAACAGCAAAATCTGACAGCAGTAGAATATGCCAACGGTACGAAAATGCCGATTGAAAAATATGCTGAAACTGTTGCTCGCTCAACTACTGCAGAAACTCAAAATAAGGCTAAAGTCATACAAGGACAAGACTGGGGCTATGACCTTGTGAGGTTTACAGAACATAGTCCTACTTGCGAGGTCTGCTCAATGTATCAGGGCAGAGTTTATGCCCTCACGAAAGAAGCTGCCAATGGCAAATACAAAGGCTCTAAAGGTCAGGAATTACATTTTCCCTATCTTTATGATACAGCTTTGATAAGCGGTTACAGTACTATACACCCAAACTGCCGTCACCGTCTGTCAGTATTGCCAGCAGGAGCTTATACTGCTGCTGAAATGGAGGAATTTTCCCGAAAAAGTATGCAGCCATTTGAAGATATGCGGTCGGACCAAGAGCGTAAAGCGTATGCCAAGGAACAGGAAGTCAAGCGTAAACGGAACGAGAGCCGTAAACAGTATGAGAAAATCAAGACTGCTTTGCCAAATGATGCACCAAAAACATTTGCTGCTTTTGTTAAGATGAAATCTGCAAAATCAGAGCGTTATAAAGAGCTTTTGAAGGATTACCGTACTGTAATGGGTATTGCAAAACAGCAGGAAAGTGGTATAAGTGGTAAACAAGTTACTAAAAGTAGTGAAAATTCAGTAAATTTAGATTATATTTCATCTAAAGAATATCATAATAAATTCAAAGGAATAACTAATAACAGAATAGTTGATGAACAGATTTATACTCAATCAAAAGCCATGCTTACACATAGAAATGGAACTGATAAAGAAGATATGTGCTTGATTGATAGTTCAACAGGTAAAATAGTTGGCAGACAAAGTAGTTCTCAATCTGATTTTGGTATTGAATATAACGATAGTCTTATAAATGCTATTGCACAAAATCCGCCAAACACACTTATTTCTATACATAATCATCCTACTAATAATCCTCCTACTGGAAGTGATTTTGTTTCAAATGGAAGAAATAAATATAAACTTGGTATTGTTGTAACTCATGACGGTAAAGTTTTTATATACAAAGCTGGAAAGCAACCTTTTACAGCGACTTCATTCGGCAAAACTGTTGACAAATATCGTGGTGAAGAATATAATCTAAGTGAATATGATGCGATAATAAAAACTCTTGAGGAATATAGACAATGTTATGGGATAGAATGGAGCGAACGACTGTGAGTTATGAAAAAATAGATTCTGAACACTATTATGATGGTCATTATATTGATTCTAACAAATCTCAGAAAGAAAGAGAGGAAGATGAAAGATTAGCAAAAGAAGATAATAAAAAATATACCAATTGGTCGGAAATAGACCATTGAAAATGGAATTAAAGTACTTCTTGCAGTGATAAAGGCACTGTTTTCAATAATCGACTTTTAAGCACTCTTGCAATAAAAGCAAGGTGCTTTTATTTATACTAAAAATCAAGAAAGGAATTTATATTATGAATTTTGGAAAAGCATTAGAAGAATTGAAAAACGGAAATAAAATTGCTCGTGAAGGTTGGAATGGTAAGGGAATGTATATCTTTAAGCACGAGGGATTTGATACAAATGAAGTATCAAATATTACTGGAAACAAACATGATAATGTACCACCATTTATTTGCATGAAAACAGCAGATAAAAATGTGGTTTTCGGCTGGCTTGCAAGCCAAACAGATATGTTTGCGGAAGATTGGAAAATCATAAGATAAAACTCCCTCATAAATGCCCTAA
>ULVE01019498.1_pt1 | contig 11610 bp, 9 predicted proteins | sample 1959161 | NCBI WGS metagenome assembly ULVE01 (sample SAMEA4835778, study PRJEB28245) | human gut metagenome | biome: gut microbiome; material: fecal sample | place: Denmark | collected 2008
TGACTTATCGATAGTGGTATGTTTATTCATCACATTTACTCTTTTCATTATGTATAAATTTTATTTTAAGTATACCATTTTATATGAATAATGTCAACAAAGGCGGTTATAACAATTAAATTTAGCAGTATGCTCATGGGGTATAGCTAAGGTGTGTCGGTATAAATATTCAATTTTCAAGCTTCAGACGGAGTGCAGGAAGTGCTTTTTTGTGCGATCAGAACCTCTCATCGTGTTCACCTAACTCACGTTGACAAAATGTTTCCTCATACACTGTCGCTCCGCAAGGTTTCCGATTTGTGGTGAAACCTCTTCTACTTATACACGAAAAGTGGGTATTTTGTTGCAGAAAAAATGCAACAATTGCAGAAATGTTGCCAAATTAAATTATAAATCATTTGTTTGCACAAATTTCGGGTGTATGAATTGGGGAGATTGACGGGAAACACATGAAAAATGTATAGTATTTGGGTATAAAAATACCGCCCGACCTTAGTCAAGCGGTTACTTGTATTATTCAATATCGATTATCGGCTCCCACCGATAATGTCCGTTGCACTCTTTGTTAGTGCAGACAAAGTAATGTGCCTTATCTGCTGTTGTATTCACAGGAACATAGTAGCCGTTATGGCAAACAGGACACTCAACTTTTTCGCCTTTTTTTAACTTTGTGAGAATATCATTTTCTTCTGCCATGAACATAGCCCCCTTTTCTCCAGTTAAACTCAGGATAAACGTCTTTTACTGCAAGCTTTGAACATCACGCACAGCACTTGCTGTGGTCTGAGCGGATAACGCACACCCTAAGTCCTGCGTTGAAACGAAAATTGACTCACACGCTCACGTGGAGCGTGACCGCCTCGCCGTAGCGGAGCAGTAAAAATTATTAAATTTTTATGCCTTTTGATTTAGCCTCTTCTTCTTCAGCTAAATAATCTTCGTAAGCTTTCTTTACTTCGTCCGGTGCATTTGGGGATATGCCGCATAATCCGTCATCATCAAATTCCGCATAACCCCACCATATTGGCATTTCTCTCATATTATCACATTCCTTTTAAACTAATATATTTTTTTAAGCTAGCTTAACTATTTCTCGGGAAAATTTCAACTCACACGCTCACTTGGAGCGTGACCTCAACACAAGATACATCACTACATCTATCCCTGCATTTCAACTCACACGCTCACGTGGAGCGTGACGTGCAGAGGACTAACCGCTCCCATAAGACCAGAATTTCAACTCACACGCTCACGTGGAGCGTGACCATACTGCTCAGGGGTTATCTTCCCCCTGTCAGCAATTTCAACTCACACGCTCACGTGGAGCGTGACGTTCGGTGTACAAGTCGCTCTGATCTGCATGAATTATTTCAACTCACACGCTCACGTGGAGCGTGACTGCGAGACACCGCCTACACCGATGCCGCCACATTCATTTCAACTCACACGCTCACGTGGAGCGTGACAGATTAGTGGAACGTCAACAAATGTAGTTTTTCTATTTCAACTCACACGCTCACGTGGAGCGTGACGCATAGAAGCAAAGAAAGAACAGCTTCTTGTCGATTTCAACTCACACGCTCACGTGGAGCGTGACATAATTCGGCTGTATCACTAGCATGGGAATGAAAATTTCAACTCACACGCTCACGTGGAGCGTGACCATAACGCTTGCACTGATATGTCTAAGGTCGTGAAATTTCAACTCACACGCTCACGTGGAGCGTGACCAATGCCTGCAGAGGTTTTTTCTTTGCCTGTTAAATTTCAACTCACACGCTCACGTGGAGCGTGACATTGGTCTTATTGTATTATTATGTGTAAAGGGAATTTCAACTCACACGCTCACGTGGAGCGTGACTAACTGTTCAAACTGTTGCTGCAAAATTCTCATAATTTCAACTCACACGCTCACGTGGAGCGTGACTTTCTTTTGTATAAAACTAACATATTAATGATTAAATTTCAACTCACACGCTCACGTGGAGCGTGACCCATACGAATTCAAGGGCGGTATGGGTGAATGTCAATTTCAACTCACACGCTCACGTGGAGCGTGACCCGTGGAAAGTCAAGCAGAGTTGTCAGGTGAACAAATTTCAACTCACACGCTCACGTGGAGCGTGACATTAACAACAATAATCTCAACACCATCAGATTTATTTCAACTCACACGCTCACGTGGAGCGTGACGCCGACTTAATGAATATGAACGTTAATGTTGTGAATTTCAACTCACACGCTCACGTGGAGCGTGACCTATGAGAGAGTCCGTGACGGAGATATTGATGTAATTTCAACTCACACGCTCACGTGGAGCGTGACACCCCCGGGGGCGGGTCTTTTTTTTCGTTTATAATTTCAACTCACACGCTCACGTGGAGCGTGACTTTGCTCCCCGTTCTGGTGGTTATCAGAACGGCAATTTCAACTCACACGCTCACGTGGAGCGTGACAACGTGACATTGTTAAGTGGGCTGTAAAAGGTGGTATTTCAACTCACACGCTCACGTGGAGCGTGACGATAACATCTGAAATCAGATTGCCGTACTTATCATTTCAACTCACACGCTCACGTGGAGCGTGACTATTTAGCAATAGCGGCTGAGTGTTGGTGTGAAATTTCAACTCACACGCTCACGTGGAGCGTGACAAAATTGTCGGACGAAGATTGTGACCGACTGGCATTTCAACTCACACGCTCACGTGGAGCGTGACTTAACAACGATCTCGTTGTCTGCTGACAGTTTAATTTCAACTCACACGCTCACGTGGAGCGTGACAAAGAAACAGGTACAGCCGCAGGCTACTACTTTATTTCAACTCACACGCTCACGTGGAGCGTGACGGGAAAAAGATGAATGAGATTATAATAAGTATCATTTCAACTCACACGCTCACGTGGAGCGTGACTTGCGATGAAATCTGCATACAGCATCAGAATTTATATTTCAACTCACACGCTCACGTGGAGCGTGACGATAGTACACAAGCTTAAAATCACAGTTGAAAACAATTTCAACTCACACGCTCACGTGGAGCGTGACCGTGATGTGGATATGTTCCAAAAGTGTATTTGTTATTTCAACTCACACGCTCACGTGGAGCGTGACCCTCAAATGAAAAAGTATCGTACCTCAAATGAAAATTTCAACTCACACGCTCACGTGGAGCGTGACTTGGAGTATTCTTGAAACGCCCAAATAACGTTCATTTCAACTCACACGCTCACGTGGAGCGTGACCCGCTACATATATTCAAGCCGTAGGCGTTACACATTTCAACTCACACGCTCACGTGGAGCGTGACTTGGGTGTACAAGTCGCTCTGATCTGCATGAAAATTTCAACTCACACGCTCACGTGGAGCGTGACCCTTGATGTTGTGTATATCTGGTGCTTGCTCAACGTGATGCGGACTTATTTTTTTATTTAATGGGTATCGGTTTGATTTTGTTCACTGTGCGTTCACAAATAGCATGGCATTTTCATGCGAACTTACTAGGGATTTGTGGATCACTTGGGGTACGCTGGTCAAAATATTAGGACGCCTTCAGGGTCATAGGTCTCTTTGGTGCCGTAGTGTTCTATTCTATGCTTCCAATTGTTTCCTAAGTAATATATCCGCAGACTATCATGCTTTGGGTCTATTATTTTCAGAAGTTTATCTTTCACTTTCAGAAAAGTGCCATAGTCAACGTCTATTTCAAACACGCTGTTCTGCACTCGCTGACCATAATTTTGACACTCTTTCGACACTTTTCTCAGCCTTGTTTTACCCTTATTATCTGTTGTTGATACATCATAGCTTACTAAGGTCATCATTTATATCACCTCTATTTCAGCAAATAGTTCGGGTACTCATCTAGCTCGCCACGGATATATTTTGCGAGAAGCGAGCTTTGCACATATGGGAGTAGCCCTTGCTGTATCTTTTCGCCCAGATATGGGTGGACTATGCTTGTGCGCTTACGCTCCTGCCATGCGGTGAGGACTTTTTTCTTGCCCTCTTTGGAGAGGTATACTGCGCCACTGACCTGAGTTTCAAAGTCCTCGGGCTTTATCATTTTCAAGTTTATCATGGTAAGCACAAGTCGCTCCACCACGCAACGAAATTCCTCTACAAGGTCGCAGGACAGGCTGCTTCTGCCTGAACGCAGGGCGTGGTAAAAGCCGAGGCAGCTATCAAGTCCTACGCTTTCAAGGGCTGATGTATATGATGAAATTGCGATAGTATACAGAAACGAGAGCATGGCGTTTACTCTGTCGAGGGGTGGGCGTTTGGTGCGGTTGGCAAGGTAAAAATCTTCTTTTTGGTGGAGTATCAGTCGGTCAAATATATCAAAATATGCCTTTGCACAGCTTCCCTCTATACCCATGATGATATCTTTATCGGCAGTTTCATAGACGGTCTTTATGCCGTTTTCAAGATATTTTATACAATCTGTAAGCTCTCCGTCACTGTTTATATCCGGGTTATCGTGGAGCGAACGTCTGATAAGATAACGTGTATTTGAAAGCTTTGCGGCGACAGTATTCCTGATAAGGTCGAGCTGAGGAATAGAAAAAAGCTCAAACTGCTCTTTTCGCAGATAGACGTTGCCCTTTGTTTTGCCCTGAACTCTTGCGAGAAATTTACCTTGAGGAGAAATAAAATTAACGGCTATGCCATATTCTGCACACTTGCCCATAAGCGCAGGTGAACAGCCCGAATAGCTGAAAATATAGATATCCTCGATATTAGTAAAAGGCACACGGAACTTCTCGCTGTCCTCTGCCCTGCACACTATGTTTTCACCGTCAAGTGTGAGGTAGGCAGTTTCTTCGAGAATATAAAGTGAATTGAGCAGTTTACGCATTGTTTTCGCCTCCGTTCATGGAGAAAATCGTATTTTTCACGCTATATTTCTTCACTTTTGGAAAGCACATATCCGACAGTGAACAGCCTGAACATTTCTGACCTTTTACACGCTTTGGGATAATATCCGCTGCAAGTATCTCACGCATTTTTCCAAGATAGTCGCAAAGCATTTTATCATACTCTGCGCCCTGAGTATCAAAGGGCAATTCTGATCGTCTGCGCACATCTGCATAGTACAGAAAACATCGGCTATTGCAATGAAACACGTTATCCACGCAAAGCTTCTGCGCATAGACTTGTATAGCGTCGGTCTGATTGAACTCCCCTGATTTGGGTCTGGTGGGTTTATACTCCACAATTTCCACACGGAATGTGCCGCCCAGGGTATCTATATAGTCGCCGCATTTGTCACGGACGAACTCGATACAATCTACAACTCCGAAAATATTGTACTTAGGGTCATCGTTATACACTGCCACGTCACTTCGGACGATCTTACGCTTATTTTCAAAGTTACGCTCGCCGCTGTGGACGTTCTCATGGAGGAGGTTTGCTTTGACGACAAAGGCGTTTTCAGCCCAGTCGTCATTAACTTCTAAAAGAGCAAACCTGCGTGGACAATACATATAATGCTGTATGTCACGGATATTGATAGTTACATCTTCGCTCATCAGAGCTTTTCAATAAGGGTAACACCCTCAGGCATATCCTTATCTATGGAGATATCATAGTCTGAGTAATGTCTTGGAGTTGTCACGCCGTCTTTGAGCTTAACTGACACCTTGTCAAAGAGGATATGTGCAGGGGCATTGCCCAGGGCGGAGTCATGCTTGAACACGATAAGCTTACGCATACAAAGCTTTCCTCTTGCGGCGCTTCTGTCATGCTCGAACATATTGATAATAGATGTCCAAAGAAGCTCAAGGTCGTCCTCACTAAAGCCTGTTATCTTCTGAGCGAGCATTGCGGAAACATAGCCCTCGCCACGATAGAGAGCATATGGGATTATGCTCTTTTTGCCCATTTCGGTCTCACCGCTCTGCTGTCTGTCTTCTGTTGTTCTTGCCTGTCTTGTGATTGTGATATCCTGAGCAAAAACAGGGTCGATACTTCTTGCAAAGTTGAGCTGTACAGGACCTCTTACAATGCCGCACGGGTCATCGCCTGTACTCATTACTGCACCGAAAGTTCTTACGTCAAAGTAGTTCTGACAGATATAGTCACGAGCCTGCTTAACGTCATCAGGATTCTTGCCTTTCTGCTTTGTGGCAAGGCCAAGGGTATTATAAGCTTCGGTGAACTTTGTATTGAGGGCTTTGTCTGCCTTGATAAGGATATTGTAGCCTGCTTCGCCCTCTTTGGTAAGCTCCACAAAGTTTCTTATCTTCCTTTTAAGGCACACGTCTGTAACGATACCGAGGCTTGTTTCGGGGTCTGTTCTAGGCATATTGCCTGCATCAGGGTCGCCGTTTGGGTTGCCGTTCTCAACGTCAAAAAGCATTACAAATTCATACCTGTTCTTGATTGCATTTTCCATAATATTTCGTCCTTTCTTTATTCTTCTGATTTTGCTTCAGGTTTAACTTCAGAATTTTCTTCCGGCTTATCTTTTGACTTTTTTGTGTAAAGATCTCTATACTGCTGTGCATAACCTACAATAAATCTGCCCTGATCGTCATTTGAAAGAGTCTGAGGGAACTCACCATTCAGATCATCTATTATCTCAAGGCACTTATCATTGTAGTAATTACGAAGTTTAGGATTCTCAAACTTTTTCAAATGATTTTGTGAAAGCGAATAGAGTTTAGGAAATACAGTTGCAGGTCTTGAACAAGCTGATGAGAAATAAGTATCTTTGATAGTTGTGTTAATTGTTGCCTTTGAAGAATCCTGCTGGATCTTTTCAAGCACTGCGAAAAGTCTTCCGCAGAGATAAGCCTGATTTTTGTTTTCAAGGTCTAATGACATTTTGATCTCCTCCTTATTTTGTTTACGGTTTATGCAGCCCTTTATCAAGCCTGCCCTTGTATCATTGAGTTTTATAAAATGGTTGTTCTCCTCGTCGCTGTCGGTCTTGACCCTTGTTATTACTGTGGAAAGCAGTTCATCAGGGTATCTTGTGCCTTTGAGTATTGCTTCAAAAAGTGCGGCGGTGAGAGGTGACGGAACTTTTTCTTTGGACGATTTTGGTGAGATAAGCTCACGCTTGATACGTTCAATGCTTACTTGATGCTGACCCTCAGTAAATGAGATATCCTGCTGATGTTTGAGTACATTGTCAAATATCCTGCCGAACTTATCGTGGAAGATGAACTTCTGGGATATTCTTGAACTGTTTGGGGTAAAGCCTGCAACGTAAAATTCTACGTTAGGGTCATAAGGCATATCGGCTGTCCTGCCCTGTTTAAGCTGGGTCATGACAGTGTTTATGTTTCGGTCGGCTTCGGTCACAACGGTTTTATTTAATTCGTCCTCAAATCCGCTGAACATACCGGCAAACATATTGCATTCTTCTGCATCGTTCTTCTTCATTGCGAAATAGACTATTGTCATATCGTCAAAAGTCTTGTAATGGCTTCTGTCAGCAAGCAGAGAATTAAGCGCAGAGGTATACATTTTCATGGCTTTCTCAGAAACATTGCTGTTGTAGGACTGCTTCTTGCCATAGGACTCAAAGGCAGATTCTTTCATTCCAACGAGAACACAGCCTGAGGACATTCCGCCTTTGATACCCTTTATTTTATCATGGATACGGGCTTGCGGGAGCTTCTCACCAAGAATGGAACAGGTGGATAGTTCGGTATCGTCACTGTCGCTGTCGGCGTTAAGCTGGGCGAGATAATCCTCATAGGCGGCTTTGAATTTACTGTCATTGTGAAGCTTAGTTTCAGGAGAGCCGTCAAGTCCAAACTCATAGTAGGAGCTTGAATACTCCTTGCCTAGGGCAAGAAGGTGTGGGTTTTGGGTTTCCTGCTCAGGTTCCCATGTACGGATAAAATTAAGATAGGCTTTGCAAATAGGTGAGTCGATATTCTCAAAGAACTTCTCATTCCATTCGCAAAAGCATTTGTGTGATTTTGCCGCTTTGTTGGTAGCGTCTGTAGGGGTCAAAGTTCCTTTATCATAGTTCAGACCGAATATGTAGAGTGGTCTGTGTTCGATCGTGTTTTTGTCTATGCCCGGTTTCTGCGTTCTTACGGGAAGCTGTTCCATTACTGGATCATAGACTGTTTTTGTCTTTTTATTTTTCAGAGGGATAATTCGGGGTACTCTCAAATCGTTTATTGCGGCTATCTTGCCCTCGGGGGTAAGAAGAATTTCAAAGTGTATGGCTTGCTTACAATAGCCTGCAGGAGTTTTATTCTCCTGCAAAGCACTGTAATCACACAAGGCTTTTATCAGCATTTAATCTCCTCCCTGTATTTTGCAACGTCGATAACGCCGTCTATCATATGCGGACGGTAGTAAACTGCGTCGGCCTTGTCAGAAAACTTCGGGGCATTCCAATCATTATTGACAGGCTTGCCTCCGTCCTCAAACTTCATGCCGTAAAGCATAAAGCCAAGGTCTTTATCTCCCATATTTTGCGGTGCTATCTGTGTAAGGTCAAAGTCGTCAACAAGTTCAATACTCTTTATTGCAAATTCACGGCAGCCAAGGCAGGGCTGTCTGAAATGCTGGCCGTTTCTGAGACGTCTGAGCATTATGTTATAATGCTTTTCATCGGACTCGTCGGGGTGGTCTGATTTAAGATAGGTGCGCTCAAACGTGAACTCGATACCGTATTTCACATTTTTCAACACCATTGCCGCACGCTGGCTTCGTATCTCCGAGGTGTACATCTCGGCTGAGCCTCCGCCTTTCATTTGCTGTTTCACTGATGATAACAGCAGCTTATCTTTGACCTCGTTTCGTCGGATATTTGTAAACTCGATAGGGTTGAACACCACTATTTTGTTTATCTGATAGCGCACGGCAGGCTTCCAATAAATTGATTTGATAAGTCCCTCCAGTGCGCTTGGTGTGGGTACGTCATAACTTACCCTCTCAACTTTCATTTCAGGTCTTGCAAAGCAAGCGTAGTCACCTGTCACGATGATCTTAAAACCATAGCTCATTTTTACATCACTCCTTTTAAACTTATATTAGTATTTGGTACATTGCTTTCGCTCTACATATAGAATACACCATTATGAATAAAATGTCAATAGTCTTCATGTATAAAAAAAGTGTCGGATTTTCGGCATATTTCACAATTCTTTGTTCAGTGGTTTGTGGCATAAAAACGTTGACTTTTTAAAATAATGTTTGTATAATATATTTGTCTATGCTTTACGCATATGTGAGTTGAAAAATATTCGTATTCGGTACGATATGGAATGCAGCAAGTGGCAGACTGTCTTGGTGGCAGCCTGCCATTTGTTTTAGATAAAATAATCCTGCATTGCGGCTTGGGTGTTCAAACCTGTTTCATTATTATAATAGCTCTGATTTTCAAGAATGAATATACCTGTGCCGTGATCGTTAAGCACACCCTGTGAATAGAGATCTTTGAAAACGTTCATATAGACGGACACTGAATATTTCTGCAATGCTCTTCTTACTGACATATCACAATTACGCAAGGTTTCAACAAGTTCATGGCAAGTCTGGTCGTTAGGATCGTCGATAACGATAGAGATAGTGTCTGCGGAGATGTATTCAAACTGCATTGCATAGCTTCGGAATGGTATGCTATATGGTGACATCAAGCCTTGGCGGTCGAATGAGTTGCTTTGTTCGTTATATTTCGCAATAGAGTTTTCAGCTATACGACTTTGGTTGAAGTTGAAAATTCCGTCGTAGTATTCTTTAATACAATCATAGGAAGTTATGTCTTGGTACTTTTCCAGTAAACCTTTAGTCTTGTTAATTCGCATGGCAAGGTCGCTTCCCTTGCGGTATGTTTCGTCAATGTCAAAAACGTACACATAGCCCTTGTCATCTTTACCCTCACGATTACATCTGCCCCCTGCCTGCAAAATGCTGTCTAAACCTGAAAGCTGGCGGAAAACTGTGTTAAAGTCAAGGTCAACGCCTGCTTCTACAAGTGAAGTTGAAACTACTGTGATATGCTCGCCATTTTCAAGCTTATTTCTTACTACTTCTATGACACGGCTTCTGTGGGCTGGGGTCATATTGGCGGAAAGGTGATATTTTTCGCCTTGAACAAGGCTATAAAGCTCTGCCGCTGTTTTCTTGGTATTCACAACGATCAGGGCATTTTTACACCGAGAGGCATTTTCTGCAATGGTTTCAAGAGTGGTTCTGCCCATGTCTTTATATTCGCATTTCTTGAAATACTTAAAATTAGTTCGGTCGGTAACAAGCTTATTATAGTTCACATCAGGCAGGAACTTATCAAAAAGCTTAGAATAATCGGGCATTGTGGCGGAGAGAAAAAGGGGTTCGCTGTTAAGATACTTTGTTATATAGCCCACAGCTTTAAGGCAGGGGCGAAGAAGTTCTGTTGGAATAAGGTGTATTTCATCAAAAACTATCACGCTGTCACGGAGATTGTGGAGCTTTCGCAGTGCTGAGCCTTTATAATGGTATATGGATTGGAAAAATTGCACGCTTGTGGTGATTATAAGTGGTGCGTCCCAATTTTCGCAGGTCCTTTTGAGCTTCTCTGCGGTTTTCTTTTCTTCCTCTGTGTTGCCGTCATAGGAATAGTTTGAATGATGCTGTAGGACAGGGAGAACGTCGCCGAACATTTTTTCAAACTTATTAGCGGTCTGTTCTATTATACTTGTGTAAGGTATGACGTATATGATTCTCTTCTTTCCGCTCTCTAAGGCTAGTTTCAAACTACATAAGGTTTTTCCGCTACCTGTTGGCATATCAAGAATTGAAATATGACTTTTATTGACCGAATTATCAAAAGCTTGTTGCTGGATACGGCTTCTTGCTTGCCTTAATGGAGTATTTGACGGCATATCACTTAATTCTCTGTTCAGTTTATCAAGTGCCTTTTCAAAATCACCGCTCATGCCACGTTCAACATTTTTATTGCAAAATATTTCGGTATCGAGAAAGTCTGCGTCTGTCAGGCAAGAGAACACGTACTTGGTGAAAAAGGCGTAACGCTCGATACGTTCGGTGGGGTCTTTTGTAGAAAGCAGTTCATTTAATGGCGGTGTTATTTCTTCCTGAGTTAGGGTGGCAAATTCTATTTCAGTGGCGTATGCACTGTAGTCACTATCGCCTGTATATTCGTCCGCTCTTTTTAGTGTACCGTTTAGGGTCGGGCTGTCCGAGTTGTCTGCGCTTGTGCCGCCGTCCATAAGTCCTGTGTGGTGTCCTGCGATGCAATACTCCATAAGGGGTGCAAAACAATCGTTTTTATCTGCAAGTATTTTATACTCTATAGCTCCGCAGGCAGCATGGCTGAATTTTACTTTGTCATCATCAAGCCGTTTCTGAAAGTTAAGAGCATACTTACCTATATCGTGATACAGGCTCGCTTTTTTCGCAAGGGGTTTCAAAAGATCTACTGAAAAGTCCTCCGCCAATTTGCTTACGCCTATAAGGTGGGCTTTTACAGTTTGCCTTTCACCGTCCTCACGGGTGTGTGCGTAATATTCCATGGTCATTCCTCCTTTTTTGATAGACAGATCTATTTTTGTATTTATTATAGCATACAATTTAATACTTGTGGGGAAAATTTTTGTACACATAAACAAATATTTGTACAAATTGTTATATTTT